>ERZ827458.696-NODE-696-length-39256-cov-4.832147_pt1 | contig 39256 bp, 44 predicted proteins | sample MGYA00519706_ERZ827458 | MGnify/ENA primary metagenome ERZ827458 (study PRJEB31778, sample SAMEA3449309) | human gut metagenome | biome: human gut; feature: human-associated habitat; material: faeces | place: United Kingdom | collected 2010/2012 ...
GTCAATGATTACAAGAGTATAAGAAAACACAGTAGCTATTTACTGTGCCTATATTTAATCTTTACACTTGTGATTGACTACTTTTAATTTATTTATTCTGTTTTTATGATTATTGATTCTTTCCATAGCAATCACACCCTTTCTTGATGATTATACATTATCATATTTTATTTTTATCTACAAGATATATTTTTTCTTTCATATATCTATTGATAATATTGATATTATATAATTTAATATATAATGTCAATGATGGGTGGGTATAAGTAAAATATATTGTGTATTTTAATTTTTTAGTTAACATCAATCTTTTTAGGCTAACATTCTAGAAAAAGTACTAGGGAGTTATGTGCATAAAATATGCAATTATAAATATAATAAAATTATATTAACTACAACTTGATTATAGTGAAATGAACTGCTAAATATGATATAACATTAATAGAAAATGATCTTGAAAGAAGTGTCTTTGTATGAGTGAAGAAACGAGTAAAATCATAGATGAAGTCAATGCGACAATGCGCCTTGAGGGGATGCCTTTGACGGCTGATGACATGGAAATGCTTAGAAGGAGAATCAACTTTTGATTTTGAAAGACAACGTATTTTAAGGAGATTACTCTTTTAAATGGATAAATATATATATAGCTATGAGTACAGTTCTAATTATTGCTATCCAGGTTCTGATGTCTTAATTAATAAATTAAATATTAGAGATGAAATCTTGCTTAATAAGTATAAAAAGGAATTGTTTGCGATTCGTCAAGCTGAAATTACTATTAGCCCAATTAAAGGCGATTTAGATTGATAACATTTAAGAAGTATTCATAAATATTTTACATCAATTTCATGAGGGAATAGTCAATCACAAAGGCAGTTTTATTTGAAAAGAATATTCATAAAGTAGATTCTAGCAAGCAAAAAGATTATAATCATAAGTATGTAAAATATAGAATATAAAAAAACAACTTTTGACACTAGCTTCAAAGTTATAGATTGATTTGATGTCCTAAAGAACACCAGTAATAGTGACATTAAAAATGGGTAAGTATATTATCAACAAAAAAAATGAAAGAAGCACAATTAGTAGTTTACTTTTAGAATTTATGTCAATTTCAATTGTGGGTTGATTGTAAATATAGTAACATAGGGTAAGGATGTTGATTTCTTAAAGAATCATGAAGAGGGGCTATTATGGATGAACAGAAAATAGATTTTGAATATGATGTATCTGATGAGGTATGGAATGTTTATAAAAAAGTCTATACTAAAGAGAAATGGGATTTTTGGGGAAAGGTAGATCTTTATCATCCAAAATATGCAAAGAAGAGACGTTATGCTTATATAGATACTACGATAAATGATTATATTGAGTTTAATGAACATAGAACTTTTTCAATGAGTGGTGAAACTGATTTTAATTTTCATGAAAATGCAAATGGTCAAGCACAATATAATATATATCTAAAATACTTAATAAGAGACTTTAAAGATAAAGAACTTCTTAAATATACTCATGCTTTAAATAGATGCAAAAACAATCACCATTCTATTCAGAATTGTTCACTCATACCCTCTAAAGGAAATCTGCAAGGTGTCAAAGGCTCTATAGGCAAAGACAGATTAGATACATTTGTATATATATTAAGTTTATATTATAGTAAGGAAAAAATAGAAATTGTACTTAATAAATCAACTTATGAGAATTGTGAATCTTTAAGGCTCTATCTCAATCAATTTAAAAGTATTTATGATTATTGTAATAAAATCTATTTAATCTCAGAATCATTAACTCATAAATTAATAGAAAATGGTAAAAAAGCTATTACTTCTGGTAAAGATGTTGTAACGTATATGGAACTGGCAAATCAATTTTGGCAGGAAAAAGCAGAGTATTATGAAAATATGGGAGTCAATATAGATGTGATTGATATATATGAGAGGGAGAGATAAAATGATAAAGCAAGCTGAATTGAAACAATTAGAATTAGTTAAGTTTATAACTCTAAAGACAATAATAGATATTTATCCTCATTATTACCCTAAAGGTGCAGTTGACTTTTTTATTGAACATCATAATGAGAGTCATATATCTAAAGATATTGAATCTGGTCAAGTCTATATAGTTTTTGATGAACAAGATGATGCAGTTGGTACAGTAACAATTCATAAAAATGAAATCTGTCGCTTATTTGTCTTACCACAATATCAAAAGAGAGGGTTTGGGAGCCAACTGTTAAATTTCTCTGAAAATATGATATTGAAACAATATAATACGATTGTATTAGATGCATCATTACCAGCAAAAAGTATTTATTTAAAAAGACGATACACCATAGTTGAAACTTATTCTATTCGTACTTATAATAATGATTATTTATGTTATGATGTTATGATTAAAGAAATTGATAAATAAATTATTTAGGTGAAGTATCTTGGATAAAAGTCTTAATTTAAAACAATTGAAAGTTAAAAGCAGTCTTAACAAACATATGAAAACTTTCTTCAATTCATTGAGGTTTCCTTTAATGCTAAGTATATCCAAACAACATTTTAGGCATGTGATTTGTTATGATGCACTATTTATTCTTTTACATGCTGAAAGTTGATGTATGGTGAGAAAGTCAAAAAGAAGCACAATGACCTGATAGTATTATTAAGCAATTGACATGATCAGTAGAAAATATGAATTCAAATACTATATTTCCAACTTAGATAAAGAAGAATCAATTTAAAGATATCAAAAAACCGTGCAAACAAATATATAACTGAACTTGAATTAGAGATTATAAAAAATTCAACACGTCTTCTTTCTTTTAGTAAGCCTGTATATGTAAATGATAGAATTTTATGTTTTCTATCATCTAAAGACATGTAAAAAACTTTTGACATGTGAATAAGATGGGAATGTCAAAGACCTTTGATAGCAGGAAACCCTCTCATAGTTTAGAATAAAGTCAGGAGGAATACCATTATGAAAATTAGCAGCCAAATAAAAAAATACAGACTTGAGTCAAGTTTATCACAAGAAGAATTAGCTGATAAAATATTTGTGACAAGACAAACAATATCAAATTGGGAAAATGGAATTTCCTAAACAAAAGGATATTAAGGAATAACCTGTATTTACCTGCTTGCAAATGAATATAGGTATAAGAGAAATGTTGTAAATGTATTTTTATTATTCTATAATGAAACAAAAAGCAGGTGGGGAAATGGATATTAGAGTTTTAAATTATTTTTTAATGGTTGCAAGAGAAGAAAATATAACAAGAGCTTCACAACTTCTTCATATCACACAGCCTACGCTTTCAAGGCAGCTTATGCAGCTAGAGGAAGAATTGGGTGTCAAATTGTTTCAAAGGAGTAATCATAGTATATACTTAACAAATGACGGCTTATTATTTCGCCGTAGAGCACAGGAAATCGTGAATTTGGCAGATAAGGCACAGGCGGAATTAAAACAAGATACTGATGTATTATCAGGAAACATTGCAATTGGCTGTGGAGAAATGAGAAGTGCACAAGAAATCGCAAAACTTATCACTGATTTTCAAAACATATACCCTTTCGTACAATTTGAGTTATATAGCGGAAACAACGAAAATATTAAGGAACGTATGGAACAAGGTACTTTAGACTTGGGCTTGTTATTAGAACCAGTGAATGTCGTAAAGTATGATTTTATCCGTATGAGGACAAAGGAACAATGGGGCGTTCTCATTCATAAAGATAATCCCCTTTCTAAGAAACAGGTAATCTACCCTGGTGAATTAGTAGGCACAAAGGTTATAACAATACACCTTGATACGCCAGTTCATCATGAGTTGGCAAGTTGGTCAGGGGATTTTGCGAAAGAAATGGAATCATGTGCAAATTATAATCTATTGTATAATGCTGTAATTGTTGCCAAAGAGAAAAAAGGAGCAGTTATCTGTGTGAAGTTAGATAATTATTATGATGACATGAAGTTTATTCCTTTTGAACCTAAACTTGAATTAACTTCTGTACTTGCATGGAAAGACCGTCAATCATATTCTAAGGCAACAAATACCTTTATCAGTTTTATAAAAGACCGCTATAAACATAATTAAAATAGAAATTCAATATTTGTATTTCTGTTAATCCAACATAAGCATTAGACATATCAATGAATGAACTTTAAAATATAGGTGTAACAAGATAACCCGCTATCTTGGTGCACCTATTTTCTTTGAAAGGGGTGGAAAATTGAACCTTTACATGAGGGGTGAAAAATACAATACAATCCTTAATGATTTGGGGTTCACAAATGCAAAAATTGAATTATATATTAGACTTTCACATTTAGGCACTTCAACAAAAGAAAAACGAATACAGATAGTAAGCGAAAAACGTAGAAAAATTCTTGAAGAAATTCATGTAAAAGAAAATCAATTACAGGAAATAGATTTTTTACGGCATGAATTACAGAATGCGTAAATGAAAAGGAGTTGAAAAAAATGGAGTTTATCACTTTAAGCAATGGCGTAAAAATGCCTGCACTTGGATATGGAACATTCACAATGAGCAATGAGGAAACAGAGCGTTGCGTTTTGGAAGCAATTAAAACTGGATATAGACTGATTGATACAGCACAAGCATATTACAATGAAGAAGGTGTTGGTAATGCAATCATAAAATGTGGTGTACCTAGAGAAGAATTATTTATTACAACAAAGATTTGGATTGAAAATGCTGGATATGAAAAGGCAAAGGCTTCGCTTCATGAGTCTTTGAAAAAATTACAGATAGAATACATTGATTTAGTTCTTATTCATCAGGCGTTCAATGACTATTACGGAACATGGAAAGCCTTAGAGGAAGCATATAAATTAGGAAAAGTAAGGGCAATAGGAGTGTCTAATTTTTACCCCGACAGATTTATGGATTTAGCAACTTTCAGTGAAATTAAGCCTATGGTAAATCAATTAGAAACTCATGTTTTCCAACAGCATAAAAATGATAAAAAGTTTTTAGAGAGATATGGAACAAAATTGGAAGCATGGGCACCATTTGCCAGAGGCAGTCAAGGTATTTTTGAGAATGAAGTTTTAATGCAAATTGCAAAACAGCATAATAAAACAATCGGGCAAGTAGCATTACGTTTTCTAATTCAGAATGGAATAATCGCTATTCCTAAGTCGACTCATAAAAATAGAATGGAAGAAAACTTTAATATATTTGATTTTTCACTATCAGATGAAGAAATGAAAAAAATTGAAGAATTGGACTTGGGTGAAAATGTATTTATGAACCACGAAAATGCAGAGGATATTGATAAATTTTTCAAAATGTTTCATGTCGGGCAGAAATAAAAAGGAGAGATGAAAAATGAACTTCCGGAAATCAAAGAAATTATCGTAGAAAAAAGTAAAGGGTGGATTGGTCTAAGTGATGTTGTTACTATGACGATTGATGTAGAAAGTAAACAAGATTTTGACAAAGTTATTCAAAGTGTTGCTCATCAAAAGGTAAGTGCAACAGCACCAGACTTTTTCAGAACAGATAATTTTATATTAACACAAATAGAATATGAAAAGGAGTAGTGTAAAAATGAGTAAATCTTTAGTAGCGTATTTTAGTGCAAGTGGTGTAACCAAAAAAGTAGCAGAAAGATTAAATGAAGTTGTGCAGGGGAATTTGTTTGAAATCGTACCAGAACAACCTTACACAAGTGCTGATTTGAATTGGACAAATCCTAAAAGCCGTTCATCAGTAGAAATGAACGATAAATCGTTCAGACCAGCCGTTAAAAAAAAAATAAGTGATATGGGAGAATATGACATAATCTATTTAGGATTTCCTATCTGGTGGTATATTGCTCCTACAATCATCAATACTTTTCTTGAACAATACGATTTAAGGGATAAAACAATTATTCCATTTGCGACATCTGGAATGAGCGGAATGGGAAAAACAAACGATTATTTAGAAAATTCATGCAAGGGTGCTCGTTTGATGAAAGGGCAAAGATTTGACGAAAATGTTAGTGCAGATGAATTATCTGACTGGGTTAAAAAAATGAAATAAAAGGAGTAATGACTTATGCAAAATATATTAGTAGTATCTGGACACACAGACTTAAATAATTCTGTTGCAAATAAGGCAATATTAGAAAGGCTTGAAAATAAATTACCACAGGCTGAATTTGTCTATTTAGACAAACTTTATTCAGATTTTCAAATTGATGTTGAAGCAGAGCAAGAAAAACTTTTAAATGCAGATATAATTGTTTTGCAATTTCCTATTTTCTGGTATGCTATGCCTTCATTACTAAGTCGCTGGCTTGAAGAAACATTTCAGCATGGCTTTTCCCACGGTTCAACCGGTGATAAATTGAAAGGAAAGAAATTGATTGCTTCTTTTACGACTGGTGCTCCAGAATTTATGTATAGTTATGAAGGGGCACAGAAATATCCTATTGAAGATTTCCTCCCGCCGATAAAGGCAATGTGTAATTTGTGTGGATTGGATTACTTTGGATATGTCTATACAGGCGGAGTATCTTATCAAAATAGAAATGATACTGAAAAAATGGCTGAAATGAAAGAAAAAGCAGTTATGCATGCTGATAAATTATTGGAATTGTTAGAAACACTGTAACAAAAAAAGATCATATTTTTGAAAATTGGAAATTAATCAGAAAATAAAAGCTAAATATCCTGATTAGTTTTATATATAAGTAATTTTGTCATAAATATAAACTCTACCGATGGTTGATTGAATAATTAGAATTTTAATAGTAGTATAGGCTCAAGGAGTGAAAGATATGAGCAATATAGATAATGAAAAATGCGGATCCTTCATGATGGAGTTATGAAAAGAGAAAGGTTTGACACAAAAAGAATTTGGAGAAAAATTATGTGTATCAGACAAGATAATCAGCAAATGGGAGCTATCACGATATCCAATACTTGCAAAAGCTTTAGAATTGAGTTATGAGGAGTTATTAGATGGTTGAATTAGGTTTCAACACAAGAAAAGAAAAATATTACTTATGATAGTTGTCAATGGCTGGCAATTCTACATTTTAATTATCGAGATCTGGTAATTTTAAAAGTACATGTATAAATTTGTGAAAATAAAACATATATATTATTTAATCAAAGCATAAGTTATCTTCAATATACAACGATGATATGTATTATTATGATTTTTTGATTGAAATGGGGTTAGAAATCTTTGCTGCTAATTTGGATAATTATAATTTTGATTATGATTTAGAGGTTAAGAGTGATAATCTATTAAAAGTGGCTAAAGAATCACAATAACAATACTAAAAAAGTTTTAGTATATACTGATTTTTATTTTTGAGAAAATGCACATATTGATAATGATTGAATAAATAATAAAAAAATATCTAATTTTAGTTGATCAAAATATTGATTATGAAAAAATTTTTATATAGAATAAAAATGGAACTTTAAAAATTGCTCTAACTGGTGAAACAGCTATATTAGCAAACAAGTGCATTCACGTTTTTGAAATCGAGTATACTTGTAATAAATTTATGCTAAAGGTCAATGGTGAATTTAAATATATTTATGAAGTTGAAATCGATAGATAAAGTGTTTGAGTAATTTATGCTTAAACACTTTTTTGTTGAGAAGATGAGATAAACCTTGTATAATTAAGAAAATAATTACAGGGGGAAGTTAGAATGCGAGATTTAAGCAATATTAAAAATCTAATTATTAAAATAGGTTCATCATCATTATGTGATGATGAAGGGAATATTAATAAAGAGAAAATTTTAAATTTAATTCAACAAATAGCATATATTAAGCGTAAAGGGATAAGTATTACATTAGTCAGCAGTGGTGCTATTAATGCTGGAGTTCATGTAATGAATCTTGAATGTCGCCCGCAAACTATTCCTCAAAAGCAAGCTCTGGCAGCTATTGGACAGGCTTCATTAATGCAAATATATGAAGATTTATTTAGCTTATTTAATTTAAAATGTGCACAAATTTTATTAAATCATGATGATTTTGATGATCGTAAGCGGTTGATGAATTTTAACAATGCAATGCAGGCATTGATTGAATATGACGTAGTTCCAATTATTAATGAAAATGATACTTTAGCGGTCGAAGAAATTAAAGTTGGTGATAATGATACATTAGCATCACTGGTAGTACCGGCTGTTAATGCAGATATGGTTGTACTAGTCAGTGATATTGATGGATTATATGATGATAATCCACATACGAATAAGAATGCAAGATTGATTCGTAATGTCGATGGGATTACTAAAGAAATTGAAAGCATGGCAAAAGATGCTTCAAGCAAGGTTGGAACTGGAGGAATGATTACTAAGATTAGAGCAGCTAAAGTTTGTAATGACTTTGGCTGTGATATGGCTATTGTTAATGGTAACCAACCAAACGTTTTGATTGATCTGATTGAAGGAAAAGATGTGGGTACTTATTTTGATGGTAAACCTGGAAGACTCCTTAATTCTAGACAACATTGGATTATGTATCGAAGTATGCCAAAAGGAACAATCGTTGTTGATGAAGGTGCTAAAAAAGCATTAGTTACATGCCACTCAAGTTTGTTGCCTAAGGGAATTATTGAGGTAAGAGGAAATTTTTTAATTTCGCAGATTATTGATATTGTTGATGGTAATGATAGTCTGTTAGCACGTGGAATGGTAAATTACTCAAGTGATGAGATAAGATTGATTAAAGGATTGAACACTAGTGAAATCGAGGATGTTTTACATTATAAAGATTATGATGAAGTAGTTCACGCAAATAACCTGGTATTAGTAGAAGGAGTGAAAAATTAATGATAGAAGAACAATTAAAACAGGCTAAACTAGCTTGTCGAAAGATGCAAAATATTGATAAAGATACCAAAATAAAAGCTTTAGAAGCTATTAGTAAAAATTTGATTTCTAATATTGATTATATCGTGGCCGAAAATAAGAAGGATGTTGCTTGCGCCAAGGAAAACGGAATCAGTGAGGCAATGGTTGATCGACTTTTATTAACTAGGTCACGTATTGAAAGTATTGCTAATGATGTTTTAAAAGTAGCTGGATTACATGATTGCATTGGTGAAGTTGTTCGTGAGATAAAACGTCCAAATGGCTTAATCATTAAACAAGTTCGTATTCCCATTGGAACAGTAGCTACTATTTATGAATCTCGCCCTAATGTTACAGTTGACATAGCTGCTATTTGTATAAAGACAAATAATGTTTGTATTCTAAAAGGCGGAAAAGAAGCGATTAATTCTAATATTGCTCTAGTAAGGGTAATCAAAGAGGCAATCACAAATATTTTACCTGAAAATGTTGTTAATTTGATTGAGAAAACAGATCGTAGTGTTGTTACTGAAGTTATCACAGCCAATAATTATATAGATGTTGTCGTTCCTCGGGGAGGAGCAGGGTTGATTCAACATGTTGTAAATAATGCAACTGTCCCAGTAATTGAAACTGGTGCAGGAATTTGTCATCTATACATTGATCAAGAAGCTGATTTAGAAATGGCTGTTGAAGTTGCAGTTAATGCTAAAATTTCTCGTCCTTCAGTTTGTAATGCGATTGAAACTATTTTAGTTCATCAAGGTGTTGCAAATGAATTTTTAACGTTATTAAAACCAAGGTTTGATAAAATTAAGATATTTGGTGATGAAATAGTTTTAAAATATCTAGAAGGCAATAAGGCAACAACCAAGAATTATGCTACTGAATATGATGATTATATTTGTAATATTAAAGTTGTGAATGATATCAATGAAGCGATTGAGCATATCTATGATTATTCAACCAAACATTCTGAAAGTATTATTACTGATAATGAAGATACAGCTAGATATTTTATGGATTCTTTAGATTCTGCCTGTGTTTATCATAATGCTTCAACTCGTTTTACTGATGGTGGAGAATTTGGATTTGGCGCTGAAGTTGGAATTAGTACTCAAAAATTACATGCACGTGGCCCAATTGGACTGCAGGAAATGACATCAACAAAATATAAAATATTTGGGAATGGGCAAATAAGATAGATATAGGCAAATTAACTGTCTATATCTTTTTTATTTTTAGTTGAATCAGATTAGAATTTTGAAAGTTAGATAAATATTTTGATTGTATTAAAATTACTAATTTATCCAATAATAAATTAGTAAATAATTGAGGTAAATAAATGAATAAACAGTTCAAATTAATAATTAAGATATTATTGATGATAATATCAGGTCGTTATTATTATAGCATCTTAACTAATGAGTATTGTTATAAATTTGTTGATCAAAAAAAGATTCAAAATTTAAAGACTAATACCTTGGGGATAGGAACATATAATATAAAATCCTTAAATTATGGGAAAAATGATTTAAAAAGTTTTAATAAGGATATTATTGATTTAAAACTTGATATTATTTGTTTGCAAGAGGTAGATAAGAATTCTTTACGTTCAGGCAATTTTGACATGCTAAAAATCATGGCAAATTCTAGTGGATATTGTTATTATTATTTTTATCCTACCATGTAGATTTTAAGTGGTTACTATGGTTTGGGAATCTTAAGTAAATATTCTATAATAGAAGTTATGGCTCAACGATTACCAAATAGCATAATAAGGGAACCGCGTATCCTTACAAGAACAAAGCTCTATTTTAATGAGCAGATAATTAATATTTATAATACCCATTTAACTTATGCGGATAATCAATATCGTATTAAACAAATGGATTATGTAAAAAAGCATGTTGATTTTAACAGTTACAGCATCTTAGCTGGTGATTTTAATTCATTTAAAATGAACAATAAATTTAAAATGGAAGGGGTAAAGTGTATCAACGAGAATAAAAAATACAAGACTTTCTGCGAATTTGCAGCACCTGATAATATTTTTTATGCAGATTTTTTTGAATTAAAGAATTGTGGTTTGAAAAAATCATCATTTTCTGATCATGATTTATTGTATGGTGAGTTTTTTCTAAAGGGTTAGATTCAAGACGAATACATAATTGTTAATGTTTTGACATCGATTATAATTATCACTAAACTATAATTAAATTATATAAAAGTGAGGCTAAATTATGAATATTGATGAAAGAGTGAAAAAAGCATATGCTTTACATCATTCAGGTTATAACTGCGCTCAGGCAGTACTTGGGGCATATGTGGATTTATTTGATTTAGATATGGATAGGGCAATGACTATTGCTTATGGTTTTGGTGGCGGTGTCGGGATGACAAGAGAAATTTGCGGAACTTTAACTGGTGGGGCTATGGCTTTAGGACTTAAATATGGTAAAGGTGAAGCAGATGTTAAATAAAAAAAATTTGTTAATGAAAAAGTAGCAGCTTTGTGTAAAGAATTTGAAGATTCTCATGGATCAGTGGTTTGTGGAGAACTACTAGGATTATGGGAAACAAATAAAAAAGTTAATCGTGCTACTTGTGATGATTTAATTGCTGAAGTAGTAAGATTACTAGAAAAATATTTAGTTGATTAAGATGTCAAATTTGACATCTTTTTAAGTATGACGACTTGTCATACATTTAGGGTGAAAGTCCTTCGTGAACGTAGTTGTCGACGAATCGCATAGTGCATCGGAAATGTATTTGAGCCAAAGGACATATACACTAGGATCTAGGCATTAGAAAGTGAAAAGGAGAAGAGCATGCAAATTATGTCTAAATTATTAGAGGAAGTCTTATCTAAGAAAAATATGATACTTGTCTATAAAAGTACAAGTCGTGTGGATAATGTAGCCAATGATGAAATAAAAGATTATGTTAATTAAAACTAGAAAGACATCAAAAGACAAATCGAAACAAGGTTTTACAAACCACAACCTGTTAAAAGGGTTGAAATACCAAAGCCTAGTCATGGTGTTAGAAAACTTGGGTCAATCATGGTAGAGCAAGACAAATATCATACGCTATTAATTCGTGATAACTAAAACATGTGTTGTGCGTGCTGTAGCAAAAGAAAGGCTAGCACATAAAGACTAGTTAGTTGTTTGGATTATTATTTATTGAGATATAAATTGAAATTTAATTAAACTGCCGTATATGGAACCGTATGGACAGTGGTGTAAGAGAGGAAAATTATTTAAAATTTTTCGCTACTTGATTATAAAATAGTTGACAATGGTTAGTAGACTAACTATAATGGTTAGTGTACTAACGGAATAGTTAGTCATCTAACTAATGAAAGGAGGTACATCATGGAAGAGATAAGTTTTGATGATGTTGAAGAAGTAATTAATAATTTTCAAGGGTTAAATAAAACAATGCATTATATGATGATGGAAAAAACAGAAAAGTTTGATATATCACCGGATCAAACAAGGTTATTATTTATGTTGCAGAATCATCAAAACATTAATCAAAATGCTTTAGCAAAGAAGTTAAATATTACTAAAGCGACTTTATCAGTGAGATTGCAGCGCCTTGAAAAACTGGGTTATTTAACTAGAATACAAGATAAAAATGATAAACGTAATTATATTTTAAATATTACAAAAACTGGAGAGGTATTTATTGAGGCGGCAATCAAAATTATGAAAGAAAAAACAATGATTATGTTTGAAGGGGTTTCTAAGGAACAGATAACTGTTATTAATGATGTTATTAATATCATGAAAAAGAATATTGAAAAATGTAAAGGAGAAGAATAATGCTAAAATTAAAACATTATTTTAAAAAGTTTTGGGCACCAATTCTACTTTGTGTAGGATTATTATTCTTACAATCACAATCAGAATTAGCATTACCTGATTATATGTCGGATATCGTTTCGGTAGGAATTCAGGCTGGTGGCTTTGATAGTGCAGTAAGTGATGTTTTGAGTGAAGAAACATATAATCATTTATTAGTACTGATGGATGAAGAGGATCAGCAACAATTTATGGATGCATATAAATTAGTTGAACCCAGTAATCTTGATAAAGATACTTTAGATAAGTTTCCTAAAGCAAAAGGTCAAAATATCTATAAATTAAAAGATCTAAGTGAAAAAAAATTAGACCGTTTAGAGAGTATTTTAGTTAAACCAATGTTGATGGTAACATCAATTGATGGAATGGATAAAAATAGTAAAGAATATCAAGAACAGTTTGGGCAATTACCGCCAAATATGACACCTTACGATGCTTTAGCAATGATGGATAATACAACTAAAGCTAAAATGTTTAGTAAAATTGATAGTCAGATGGAAACGATGGGTGAATCAACTTTAAAAATTGCTGCCGGTAACGGTGTAAAAGCAGAATATTCTAGACTAGGTTGTGATACTGATAAGATTCAAAATGACTATATTTTATGGTCTGGGTTAAAAATGTTAGCAATTGCATTAGCTGGTACTGTATGTGCTGTTGCTTGTGGGTTCTTGGCTAGTAAGGTTGGGGCTGGTGTTTCGAGATTATTACGTCGTGATGTTTTTGAGAAAGTTGAAAGTTTTTCAAATGGAGAATTCAATAAGTTTTCAACTGCATCACTGATTACAAGAACAACGAATGATATTACCCAAGTACAAATGGTCGTAATTATGTTCATTCGAATAGTATGTTTTGCTCCAATGATGGGAATTGGGGCCTTGATCAAAGCTTTTAATAATACACCATCAATGACTTGGATTATTGGTTTAGTTTTATTGGTGATTTTTTGTTTGATTGGTGTTACTTTTGCAATTGTGATGCCAAAGTTTAAGATCGTACAATCATTAATTGACCGTTTAAATTTAACAATGCGGGAAAATCTTTCAGGTATGCTAGTAATTAGGGCATTTGGTAATGAAAAGCATAGTGAAGAAAGATTTGAAAAGGCTAATGGTGATCTAACAAATGTCAATTTGTTTGTCAATCGAACAATGGCTTCATTAATGCCGATTATGATGTTCATTTTTAATGTAGTAACATTATTGATTGTATATTATGGAGCAAAACAAATTGATTTAGGTAATATTGCAATCGGACAAATGATGGCTTTTATGCAGTATGCAATGCAAATTATTATGTCATTTTTGATGATTGCAATGATTTCAATTATGTTGCCACGGGCTAGTGTAGCAGCAGATCGTATTTATGAAGTTATTTCAATGGAACCTAAAATTGTTGATCCTAAGGAACCTAAAGCTTTTATTGAAAGTAAAAAAGGTTTAGTTGAATTCAATAATGTTACATTTAAATATCCTGGTGCTAATGAAGCAGTATTAGAAAATATTAGTTTTACTGCAAAACCTGGCGAAACTACAGCATTTATCGGTTCAACGGGATCCGGTAAAAGTACGTTAATCAATTTAATTCCTCGCTTTTATGAAGTAACTGAAGGTAATATTAAGATTGATGGTGTTGATATTCGTGATGTTAATCAACATGATTTAAGAGATAAAATTGGTTTAGTACCTCAAAAAGGATTATTATTCTCAGGAACCATTAGATCAAATTTAACTTATGGTGCACCTGAGGCTACAGACGATGAACTTGAAGAAGTAATTCGGGTAGCTCAGGCAAAAGAATTTATTGATAATAAAGAAGAAAGATTAGATAGTGAAATTTCACAAGGTGGAACAAATGTATCTGGCGGTCAAAAACAACGTTTAGCAATTGCTCGAGCTATTGCTAAAAATCCAGAAATCTTTATTTTTGATGATAGTTTTTCAGCTCTAGATTTCAAGACAGATGCTAAATTACGTCAAGAATTAGATAAGATGGTTAAGAAGACTAAAAATACAGTATTGATTGTCGGACAACGTATTGCTTCAATTATGGGAGCTGAACAAATCATTGTTTTAGATGAAGGTAAGATTGTTGGAAAAGGAACCCATGAAGAGTTAATGAAAAATTGCGATGTCTATCAAGAAATCGCATATTCACAATTATCAAAGGAGGAATTAGGACATGAGTAATCAACCAAAAAGAAATGGTCCTAAATTCGGACCTGGTGGTATGCACGGAATGCGTGGCGGTGAGCTAAAGATTTTAAAGGTACTTTAGGTAAATTATTTAAATATTTAAGACCGTATTATTTTCGTTTAGTTATAGTTGTGATTTTTGCTTCAGCATCAACGGTTTTTGCAATCGTAGGACCAAAGATTTTAGCTAAAGCAACAGATAAATTAAGTGAAGGTATCATGGCTAAAGTAGCTGGTACTGGTGGAATTGATTTTGATTATATTGGTCAAATTATTTTGATTTTAGTTGGATTGTATTTGATTAGTGCTTTATTTAGTTATATACAAGGTTTTATTACTTCAACTATTTCACAACGAGTTGCTTATGATTTAAGAACATCAATTTCTCAAAAGATGGATCGGATGCCATTAAGTTATTTTGATAAACATACTAGTGGTGATATTTTAAGCCGAGTAACAAATGATATCGATACAATCGCACAATCACTAAATCAAAGTATGTCACAGGTAATTACGTCGACAGTAACGGTAATTGGAATCTTTATCATGATGTTGACTATTTCACCAGTTATGACTTTGATCGCAGTTTGCGTATTACCAGTATCAATGGTTTTGATTGGTTTAGTAATGAAACGTTCACAAAAATATTTTGCGCGTCAACAAGCTGCTTTAGGTGATGTCAATGGTCATATTGAAGAAATGTATGGTGGTCATAATGTGGTTAAAGCATTTAATGGTGAAGCTGCTTCAGTAGAACAATTTAATGAGTATAATGATAATTTATATGAAAGTGCTTGGAAGTCACAATTCTTTTCGGGTTTGATGCAGCCAATCACAGGATTTGTTGGAAATGTTGGATACGTTGCGGTATGTTTATTAGGTGGTGTTCTTGCTGGTGGTGGTAGTATCACAATTGGTGATATTCAGGCCTTTATTCAATATGTAAGACAATTTAATCAACCAATAACACAATTAGCACAGACAATGAATATGTTACAAAGTACAGCAGCAGCGACTGAACGTGTTTTTGAATTTTTAGGTGAAGAAGAATTAGAACCAGAAACACCAAAAGTTACTGCTGATGAGGTGGCTAAAGTTGAAGGTTCTGTTACCTTTGCTGATGTTAATTTTGGATATTTAAAAGATCAAACGATTATTAATGATTTTAGTTTACATGTTCATGCGGGGCAAACTGTTGCAATTGTAGGACCGACTGGTGCTGGAAAAACAACGATCGTAAAATTATTAATGCGATTCTATGAATTAAATAGTGGTTCGATTCTTATTGATGGTAAAGATATTCGTGATTTTGGACGTCAGGATTTACGATCATTATTTGGAATGGTTTTACAAGATACTTGGTTGTTTAATGGAACAATTAAGGAAAACCTAATGTATGGAAAATTAGATGCAAGTGATGAAGAAGTCAAGGAGGCTTGTAAAGTCGCTTATGTTGATCATTTTGTACAAACATTAGAGAATGGATATGAAACAATGATCAATGAGGAATCATCTAACATTTCTCAAGGGCAAAAACAACTTTTAACAATTGCACGTGCTTTCTTAAAAGATCCAAAAATTTTGATTCTTGATGAAGCAACTTCTTCAGTAGATACAAGAACAGAAGTATTAATTCAAAAAGGAATGGAAAAGCTAATGGAGGGAAGAACAAGTTTTGTCATTGCCCATCGTTTATCAACAATTCGTGATGCTGACACAATTATTGTAATGAAAGATGGTGACATTGTAGAACTTGGAAATCATGATTCATTATTGGCTAAAGATGGCTTCTATGCCTCATTGTATCGTTCTCAATTCGAGGGATCAGATGAATAGAAACAGTTTAAACAACTGTTTCTTTTTTTGCTTTTAAAGCGGGAATTAGTTATAATTATAAGGAAATGGAAGTGATGATGATGAAGCAGCAAGCAATGTTTAAAAACATGTCAAATGAACCACTGGCAAATCGCCTAAGACCAACAACTTTGACTGAATATGTAGGACAGAGGCACTTAATTGGACCGGGAAAGATTTTGTACCAGCTAATCAATAGTGATGTTGTTCCCTCAATGGTTTTTTGGGGACCACCGGGAGTTGGGAAAACAACTTTAGCACGCATTATTGCAAATCAAACAAAAGCTAAGTTTATTAATTTTAGTGCGGTGACTAGCGGCATTAAAGATATACGGGCAGTTATGAAACAAGCACAGGAAGTTCAGGATCTAGGCGAAAAAACAATCGTCTTTGTAGATGAAATTCATCGCTTTAATAAAGCTCAACAAGATGCTTTTTTACCATATATTGAACAGGGGAGTATTATATTAATTGGGGCTACTACTGAAAATCCTTCATTTGAGATTAATTCTGCCTTATTATCAAGATGTAAAGTTTTTGTTTTAAAAGCACTAACAACCGATGATTTATTTGGTTTATTGCATTATGCGCTGATAAGTCCGAAAGGGTTTAAAGATCAAAATGTTATGATTGATGATGATTTATTATACATGATTGCTGGTTTTTCTAACGGTGACGCTCGAGTTGCTTTAAATACTTTAGAGATGGCAGTCTTAAATGGAGCAATTACTCATGATCGAATCGTAGTGGATAAAGAAACGATTGAACAATGTATCAATCAAAAATCTTTATTATATGATAAAAAAGGTGAAGAACATTATAATATTATTAGTGCTTTGCATAAATCAATGCGTAATAGTGATATTGATGCTTCAATTTATTGGATGTCACGAATGATTGAAGCTGGTGAAGATCCTCTATATGTAGCAAGGAGGCTGATTCGATTTGCTTCAGAGGATATTGGAATGGCTGATAGTCGTGCTTTGGAAATTGCAGTAGCAACATATCAAGCATGCCATTATAATGGCATGCCAGAATGTAATGTTAATTTAGCTCATTGTGTAACTTATATGGCCTTGGCACCTAAATCTAATGCGTTATATAAAGCGTATGAACGAGCAAAACATGACGCTTTGAATACAATTGCTGATCCCGTTCCTTTACAAATTCGCAATGCGCCAACTAAATTAATGAAAGAATTAAATTATGGTAAAGGTTATCAGTATGCGCATGATTATGATGATAAAATTACAAATATGCAGTGTTTACCAGATAATATTAAGGATCGTCGTTATTATTTTCCTACTAATCAAGGAACAGAGGCAAAGGTGATTAAACGGATGGAACAAATTGAATATTTACGAAAGCATCATAAGGATTAGGGATTAAATATGAAGGATGAATTAGGATTAGGATATTGTGGTCTTGTTTGTGGGCTGTGTAGTGAAAATGAAAGCTGTGTTGGTTGTAAAAAAGGTGGGTGTCCAGAAAAGGATTTTTGTAAAAATTATCAGTGCTGCACAAAGTCAGGATATGATAGTTGTTGCCAATGTCCTGATTTTCCTTGTCAGGATAGTATTTTACACAAGTTACGGATTAGAACATTTTGTAAATTTATTGGACAATATGGGGAAGAAAAATTAATTGTTTGTTTAAGGAAAAATGAGTCTAATGGAGTAATTTACCATTATCCTAACAGCCATTTAGGAGATTATGATTTAGAGAGTGAAGAAGCAATTTATCACTTGATTTTAAAAGGGAAATAAAATACTGCTTGTGATAATGGTGATATTTTATTATAATGATGAGGTATTTAAAGGAGAAGTTTCAATGATAAAAAACATAATTGGCGGAATCGCTGTTGGTATTGCTAACGTTATTCCAGGCGTTAGTGGTGGAACCATGATGGTAATTCTAGGTATCTTTAATCGCATGATGGATGCTATTAGTGGAATCTTTAAAAAAGAAAATCCTAATCGCAAAGAAGATATTATCTTTATTTTTCAGGTTTTGGTTGGCGCTGGAGTTGGAATAATTGGATTTGCGAAAATATTGGAAGTGTTATTTGAATATTATCCAACGCAGACGATTTATTGGTTTATTGGTTTGATTGCTTTTAGTATTCCTTTATTTTTAAAAGGGGAAATGAAAGGTGAAAAACTTGTAATTATCCCTTTTATTTGTGGTTTAGCAATTATCTTTGGGTTAGAATTTTTAAATCCTGGAGAAGGGAAAGTAGTTGTTAATCCTGATTTTCCTGCTCTAAGTGCTGGTTTGTTTGTTAAAATGATAATTATTGGTGCCGTATCAGGAGCAACTATGATTATGCCCGGTGTTAGCGGTAGTATGGTTTTATTAATTTTAGGAGAATATTATCTATTTAAGTCTTATCTAGCAAATGTTACTAGTTTTAGTCTGGATGTTATTATGCCGCTAGGATTTATGGCAATTGGTATTGCCGTAGGAATAGTTGTTAGTGCAAAATTATGTTCATATTTCACTAAAACTCATAAAGCTGGATTCTTGAGTTTGATTTTAGGATTGATCGTTGCTTCATCATTAGTATTGATTCCTTTTGATGTAAGTTATAATTTAAGTTTAGTTGTGACATCAATTATTGCAGTTATTTTTGGAGGAATCATTGTTCTTGGATTATCTAAGATTCAATAGTTAAAATATAAAAAAGAAGTTATTGATTGTAAAACCAATGACTTCTTTTTCTGTGTGTCGAGCATGGCATACATCTAGCTGGTGAAAGTCCAACCACGGGTATTTACCGCCAAGAGTAGTGAACCACAAGCCGTTAGTAGTGATGCTATGGGCGGAGGAAGTGGTGTGGCAAAATCTTCGAGGTTACGAAAAGAAATTTGATGAGGCTGAATGGTGGACAAGGTTGCAGAACAAACCAAGTCCAAAAGGTAAACGTAAAACCAAGACAGTAAATCAAAAACCTGTGAAGATAAAAAAGATGTATGCCTTACCTCGGGAGGCCTTGTGGACGATGAAGTCCAGTAAACTTTAAAAACAGTAATGATACCATCGATAGAAAAAGATTTATCACAAGAAATCAGATGAAGTCATAGCAGTCAGAAATGATGAAGGACTGAAACGTTTATAGAGTGTAAATCGCTATAAGTAATATTTGGATAGTCCGAAAGTGAGGATAGCAACTATTATTGATAAGGGGTTATTAGAATTCAAAAGCACTATTATCAAAGATTTTATTTTAGCATTTTGTGATAGTCAGTTTATTGCCAAATACGATTATTTAGAGATGCTAAGTCAGCTGATAGAAATTTTTTATTACTATTGAAGTGAAGTTGACGAGTGAGTGATATGTATATTGAATTCGATTTAGGAATAATTCAGCTAATAATTAACTTTTATTGCTTGTTTAGTCATTTTTGTTAGTTTATTTTGGTATTCAACTAGACCTTTGGTCTTAGGTGCTAGAAGGAAAATATGCAAGAAATAATTTTAATGATTAAAAGACTAGCAAAATGATTAAAATTAACTATAATATAGTTAATCATTAAGGAGGATAATTTCATGAATGTTGAAATAATTAATGTTGGGACAGAATTGTTATTAGGAGAAATTGTTAATACTAATGCAACTTATATTCAAAAAATGTGTAAAGACTTGGGGTTTAATGTTTACTATCAAACGACAGTTGGTGATAATCATGATCGTTTTAAAGAATGTCTAGATGTAGCTTTTAAACGTGGTGCTAATTGTGTAATTACGACTGGGGGATTAGGACCTACCCAAGATGATTTAACAAAAGAATTATCGGCAGAATATTTGGGTTTAGAATTATTATATAATGAAGAAGAAGCTAAAAAGGTAGAAGAAAAATGTCGATTTGTAACGGGATGGGGTGATATTCCGGAAAATAATTTTAAACAAGCTTTTTTTCCTAAAGATTGTTATATTTTAGAAAATGAAGTAGGGACAGCAAATGGCTGTGTAATGTCGAAAGATGAAAAGATAATTGTTAATTTGCCTGGTCCGCCTAAAGAAATGACTTATGTTGTTGATCATGTTTTAAAAGATTATTTAAGTCAATTTAAGCAGGATATTATTTACACATATGATTTTCTAACCATGGGAATAGGAGAAAGTCGGGTTGATGAGGTCTTAGCAGATTTAATTGATCACCAAGAAGAAGTTAGTATTGCTCTTTATGCTTCAGAAGAAACAGTGCGGGTTCGATTAGGTTGTAAAGCAAGCGATAAAGAAACTGCTGATAAAAAAATTGCTCCAATTAAGACAGAAATTGAAAAGATTTTAAAAGATTATATTATCAAAGAGAAGAATTTAAAAGAGGCCTTAGCAAACATAATGCCATCTTATTGGACAATTTATGAATGTGATAATTTTACGCTTAGAGATGATTTTAATCTTGGTCACAACCATACTGAAGATACAATGAATTTATTAATCGATTGCCGTGAACATCCTTTAGGATCAATTATTAAAGTAACGATTGATTATCAAGGACGAAAAGATGTTTTCGAAATACCTTTATTAAAAGATCCAACTTTATCATATAATAAGTTAGAATCAAAAATTATTGAGCGAGTTTATAAATTTTTAACTCAACCAGGTTATAATTAGGAGAATAAGATGCTAGAATTTAGATATGATACTCAACTATTGATTGAAGGTAAAAATCTCGATGAAGATGTTATCAATGATTACATTACTGAACATTTTAAAGGAGATTGTTTGTTAGCGGTTGGTGATGATGAGTTGATCAAGATTCATTTCCATACTAACGAACCGTGGCAAGTGTTGGAATATTGTGCATCACTTGGTGAAATCTATGATATCGTTGTTGAGGATATGGAACGTCAGTCAAGAGGGTTAAAAGGATAAATAAAAAACGTCACTAAATTAATCAGTGACGTTTTTAGATATGTAAAGTTGGATCATTAGCAATTAGTTCAATAAATTTGTTTGTAGCAACAGATTGAGTTCGTCGTTTTGGATAAGCATAACCGATACTGCGTTTAGGCAATGGTTGTGATGTTTTTATTTCATGAAGAATCCCTTGATCAAGTAATTCTTGGGAGAATTCTTTAATGACACAAGAAATTCCTAGTCCTGCTCTGGCAAAGTCCAACAATAAATTATGAGCTCCAAGTTCAATTGTTGGCTTTAATAATAGTCCCTTATTAGCAAAGTAATTATCGATACGATTACGGGTATTTGATGACTTTTCTAAAAGAATTAGGGGCTTATCAGCTAATTGATTGAAGGTGTAAATATGGTTATCAGGCTTTTTAGAAACAAAAATATCATGAACTTGGAAGCATTCTTTAATTACTAAAGAATCATCTTTGATGGGAAGATTTAAAAAACCGAGATCTATTTGATCAGATTTCAACAATTCACGGGTTTCTAGACTGGTTCGGTTGATTACTTTGATTTTAACCCCAGGATATAGTTGTTTGAATTTAACGATATAATTAGTTAAAAAATACTCACTAAAAGTATCACCGGCTCCAATAATTAATTGACCATCTTTTAATTCATGATAATTTGATAACTGGTTTTCTACTCCGGTAATCAATGCTAAAGCTTTGTCAATTTGCTGATGTAATAATTTACCCTCTTTAGTTAAACTAACACCTTTAGAATTGCGAATAAATAATTGAGTCTGTAGTTCTTTTTCAATACTGCTGATTGTTTGGGAAACTGCAGATTGAGAAATAAAAAGATTTCTAGCTGCGATTGAAAAAGATAGGGTCGTAGCAGCTTCATTGAATATTTTGTATTGTTCTAGTTTGATATACATATAAGTTCTCCTTATATCATAATTATAATATATTAATTTTACTAATAGCTAAGACTATAATATAATTATTCTGTAAACTAGTCAAACTATTATATTAATGTATATTTATTGATGCATTTTGTTAGTTTATTGTATATAATGTAATAGTAAATAAGAAAGGTGTGAATTTAATGGCTGGAGTTGTTGTAGTAGGAAGTCAATGGGGCGATGAGGGTAAAGGTAAAATTACTGATTACCTGGCTCAAAAAGCAGATATCGTTGCTAGATATCAAGGTGGTAATAATGCCGGGCATACAATTGAATTTAATGGTCAAAAGTTTGCTTTACGTTTGATTCCTTCAGGGATTTTTAGTGGTAATGATGTTATTTTAGGTAACGGAATGGTAATTAATCCTAAAGCTTTACTTGAAGAAATGAAATATTTAAATGATGCTAATATTAGCACTGATAAGATCATGATTAGTGATCGGGCTCATGTTATCTTACCTTATCATTTAGAAATCGATGAAATTCAAGAAACTAGGCGTGGAGCTAATAATATCGGAACGACTAAAAAAGGAATTGGACCTACATATGTCGACAAATATGAACGGGTGGGAATCCGTATGGGTGAATTCATTGATGAGGAATTATTTAAAGAAAGATTAGAAGAAGCTTTGGCTTCTAAAAAAGCGCAATATCCTGAACTTACATGTAGTGCCGAGGAAATCTTTGAAGAATATAAAGAATATGCTAAAATCATTGCACCAATGGTTTGTGATACTGGTGTTGTTTTAGATGAATGTTTTCAAACTGGTAAAAATGTATTATTTGAAGGGGCTCAAGGGACAATGTTAGATATTGACTATGGTACATACCCATTTGTTACTAGTTCACATCCCGGTGCTAATGGAGTAGCTGAAGGCTCTGGAATTGGCCCATTATATATTAATGAAGCAGTGGGAATTGTTAAGGCTTATACAACAAGAGTAGGTAGTGGGGCTTTCCCAACAGAAATTGAAGGTGAATTGGCTGATCAAATCCGTGAACGTGGCCATGAATATGGTACAGTAACAAAAAGAGCAAGAAGAATTGGATGGTTTGATGCTGTTGTTGTTAATCAATCAAGAAGAATGTCTTCATTGACGGGAATTAGTTTAATGTTATTAGATGTATTATCAGGGTTAAAGACATTAAAAATCTGTACAGCTTATGAATTAGATGGTAAAATCATCAAAGCATTACCTTCAACGATTAAACAGTTGAATAGGGTTAAACCTGTTTATGAAGAAATGCCAGGATGGGATGAAGATATTACTAAGGTTACTTCTTTTGAGGAATTACCTGAAAATTGTCAAAAGTATTTAAGAAGAATTGAAGAATTGATTAATTGTCCAATTGTAATTTTCTCTGTTGGTCCTGATAGAGAGCAAACAATTGTGTTAAGAGAAATTTTTAAATAGGAGGATAGCTAGTGAAAAATGAATTAGTAATTGTAATTGATTTTGGTGGTCAGTATAACCAATTAGTAGCACGTCGAGTACGTGAGTGTAATGTTTACTGTGAGATTTATTCTTATAAAGTAGATATTGAAAAGATTAAAGAGATGAATCCGAAAGGAATTATATTAACGGGTGGCCCTAATAGTTGTTATTTAGAAGATTCACCTACTTATCAAAAAGAATTATTTGAATTAGGGATACCGGTATTAGGTTTATGCTACGGGGCTCAGTTAATGCAGCATGTGTTAGGTGGTAAAGTAGAAAAAGCTGATGTTAGAGAATATGGTAAATCTCATTTAATTGTTAGTAAACAAGAATCTAAATTAATGAAAGATGTGTCGGTAGAGTCGATTTGCTGGATGAGTCATTTTGATTATATCTCAAAAATTGCTCCAGGTTTTGAAATTACATCTTACACTAAAGACTGTCCAGTTGCTTCATGTGAAGATGAAGATAAGAAGTTATATGCAATCCAATTCCATCCCGAAGTTTTACATACTGAATACGGAACAAAAATGTTATCTAACTTTGTTTTAGATGTATGTAATTGTAGTGGTGATTGGCGTATGGATTCGTTTGTTGAAGAACAAATTAAAGCGATTAGAGAAAAAGTTGGTAATGGTAAAGTATTATGTGCTTTATCTGGCGGAGTTGATTCATCAGTGGCAGCGGTATTATTATCTAAAGCAATAGGAAACCAATTAACTTGTGTTTTTGTTGATCATGGATTACTTCGTAAAAATGAAGGTGATGAAGTAGAAGCGGTATTTGGACCTGATGGTCAATATGACTTAAACTTTATTCGTGTAAACGTACAAGAAAGATATTATGAAAAGTTAAAGGGTGTTGAGGAACCTGAGGCCAAACGTAAAATTATCGGTGAAGAATTTATTCGTGTTTTTGAAGAAGAAGCTAAAAAGATTGGGACTGTTGATTTCTTAGTTCAGGGAACTATTTATCCTGATGTTGTTGAAAGTGGATTAGGTGGTGAATCAGCAGTAATCAAATCTCATCATAATGTTGGGGGCTTACCTGATGCAGTGGATTTCAAAGAAATCATTGAACCATTACGTGATCTTTTCAAAGATGAAGTTCGTAAAGTAGGTCTTGAATTAGGAATCCCTGAATACTTAGTATTTAGACAACCGTTCCCAGGGCCTGGACTTGGTATTCGGATCATTGGTGAAGTAACAGCAGAAAAAGTTAGAATCGTTCAAGATGCTGATGCAATTTACAGAGAAGAGATTGCAAAAGCAGGATTAGATCGTTCAATCGGTCAATACTTCGCTGCTCTTACAAATATGCGTTCAGTGGGGGTTATGGGTGATGAAAGAACTTATGATCATGCTATCGCGCTTAGAGCTGTTAACACAATTGATTTCATGACAGCAGAAGCTGCTCAAATTCCTTATGAAGTATTAAATAAGGTTATGTCTAGAATTATTAATGAAGTTCGTGGGGTAAATAGAGTAATGTATGATATTACTTCAAAACCACCAGGAACGATTGAGTTTGAATAGTAAATAGAATGTAAAAAAGCCTTTAAATAAAGGCTTTTTTTGTGTTTTCTGATACCGTTGGGTACATTTTGAGTACAAACTTAGAATGTGAACTACTCTACTCTAGTACTAATGGTATATTACTGGATAGATAAATATTTTGTTTTTAGTATAAACTTATTCTTTTTTAACACTTGAACAAGTTTTCTTTGTTTAAGTTGCTCTCATTTATCTTTTTATTTGTACAAACGATGATACATACATTTTCTAATTTCAATTCTTTAAATTTGTCCATGTCTATATCAATTAATTTTTGACCGGATTTTACTTTATCCCCTACTTTGACAACAGAATGGATAATGCTTTCATCTAATGTATTTGTTTCAAGCCCAAAATGGATTAAAATTTCAGAACCATTGATTAATCTTAAACCAACAGCATGGTTCATCGTAATTATAACTTCACCATTACATGGAGCTTTAATTTCTGTATCTTCAGTGATAATGGCTTTTCCTTCTCCGCACATACCTGTAGAAAAAACATCGTCATTTACTTCTTTAAGTTCAATCACTTTTCCGTTACATACTTTTTTTAAAGTGATTTCACCGCTAATAAATTTGTTATAGATAAATGGAACTAAGAAAGCGACAACAAAACCAACAGCTCCACATCCTAATAACGCGATTAAATCGTTTAAAATGTTCTCTCCTAAAAAAGATGGGATACTAAAGATATTTGGCCATACAAAAGCATATCCTTTTACATGTAGTAAGATTCCAAAAAAAGCAGCAATACCATTACCTAACATTGCACCAAACATAGAGACTTTATTTCGTACCATAACCCCATAAATAGCAGGTTCACTTATCCCAACAAAAGCTGTAAAAGCAGTTTGTCCAGCTATACTTTTTAGTTGTTTATCTTTTGTTGATAGTGCTGTTCCAAATGTAGAACCAGCTTCTGCTAGATTATGTAAAAATTCGATTGGAAGGATTACTGAAAAACCTTTCGTAGTCATTTCTAAAATCTCTACTGGTGTTAAAGACTGATGAAGTCCTGTTAATGTTAATACTGGCATTAAGAATCCAATGATAAGACCAGCAAAAGGACCTATAGTATTTAACATCCATGTAAATACATCTCCTAAAAGTACAGCTCCCCAGTTTCCTAGTGGTGCTAGAACCATGAATGTAACAATTACAGTCAATCCAAAAGATAGTAAAGGTACAATGATTAATCGGATTGAGTCAATTTTAATTAATTTGTTTAAGAATCTATCAATATAACTTAATAAAATTACTCCGAATAATGCTGGGAAAATTGTAGAGGAATATGTAAACATTGGCATATTCATTCCAAAAACTTGTAAGCTTTCGCCTTCAGCTACCATACTAACAAATTGTGGGTATATTAATGATGCTCCTACGCAAGCTCCCATCCACATATCAACATTAAATCTTTTTGCTGTTGAAATACCGATCAATACAGGTAAGAAGTAGAATGCAACATCTGCCATCATATTAAAGAAAATATAAGCACCTTCTGTACCGTTGCATAGACCTACCGTACTTAATAGTAATAAAGCTACTTTCAACATTCCTGCAGCACAAAATGCTGGAATGACTGGTGAAATAACACTTGTTAAAACATCTAATATTGTTTGGATTCCAAATTTTTTGTTTACGTTTTCTTGATTTTGGTTTGTTGTTTCTGTAATTCTAGCTAATTTTACAAAAATATCATATACTTCTTTTACTGCAGTTCCTATAATTATTTGGTGCTGATTACCTTGTAATGTATATCCTAAAACACCTTCTAATTTTTCAATAGCAGGAACATCTATTTTACTATTATCTTTTAAATTTAATCTCAAGCGTGTTACACAATGAGTTACATGTTCAACATTGTCACTTCCACCTATGTTTTCTATAATATTTTTTACAAATTGTTCTTTATTCATGATCTTTTTCCTCGCATTCATCAATATATTGTTTTAGCCAAGTAAATGAATCTTTCTTGATTCTTTTTCCTGAACCATTTCCTGAGTTATCAAGATCAACATAAATTACACCATAACGTTTATCCATTGTTAAAGGGCCACATGATACAATATCGATGATTCCCCACATTGTATACCCAAAACAATTAACACCATCTTCTTTGATTGCTAATTCCATTTGTTCGAAATGCTTTTTTAAATATTCAATTCTATACGTATCATGAACCGTTCCATCTTCTAACTTATCAAAAGCCCCAAGTCCGTTTTCAGCGACAAATAGAGGTAAATGATATCGATCATACATTCTATTTAAAGTCACTCTTAATCCAACTGGATCTATCGTCCAACCAAAATCACTTTTTTCCAAATATGGGTTTGCATATACTGAACCAGCCATGTTTCCCGTTGTAACTTCTAAACTTTCATCTACGCTTGCAAGCATTGATGCATAATATGAAAAACTTAAGAAATCAACTGTGTTATTTTTAAGAAGTTCAAAATCTTCAGCTTCCATTTGGATTGATACATTTAATTTTTTAAATAAGGATTGCATATATTCTGGATAGTATCCTCTAGCCATTACATCAAAATAGAACCAATTTGCATAACGAAGATCATGGATTTCTTGCATAATGTCATGTGGATTACATGTAGCTGGATAAATAGTAAATGCTGCAACCATTGCACCTATATTTTTCTTTTTAACAATTTTTTTTGATAATTCAACTACTTTTGCATTAGCAATAAATTGGTGGTGCAAACATTGAAAGATTGTCTGATCTATATTATCTTCATTTTCTTCGACAACGCTTATACCATCCCAGTGTGCAAATCTAGCAGCGTTTATTTCGTTAAATGGCAACCAATAATCTACAACATCTTTGAAATTGTCAAATAAGACTTTTACATAATTTAAAAAGAAATCTATTGTTTTTCTATTCTTCCATCCTCCATACTCTTTTACTAAATGTATAGGCATATCATAATGGTTGATTGTTGTAAAAATTTTAATATTATTTTCTTTTAACAAATTAAACATCGAACGATAATACTCGATTCCTTCTAAATTTGGTTCATTTTCATCACCATTAGGAAAAATACGAGACCAACAAATAGATGTTCTAAAGATTTTTAATCCTAATTCTTTGAAGAGTTTAATATCCTCAGGATATTTATTGTAAAAATCAATTCCTCTTCTTAGAGGATAATATTCAGTTCCTTGATCATTGATTGCTTTATCTAATTCAGCATTTGTAATATCTGATACATAAGCTCTGTGATTATAGATAGTATCAAAATCCCATGTTGAATCAAAAAAACGACAATCTTGAGTGTTTAATCCTTTTCCTCCTTGATTAAATCCCCCATCTGCTTGTGAACAAGCGATTGCTCCTCCTAAAAGAAAATTATTTGGTAATGACATACTGTTTTCCTCCTTTTATCTATGTCGTATCTACATAATAACATAGGATTATTTTTTATAAAATCTACTAATATACAGAACACACTGTCAAATTTACATATTGTTTTTTTTCCATTCTTTAGGAGTACAATGGTTTTTTTCTTTGAATTTTTTGTAAAAATAGTTCAAATTATTAAAGCCGCATATTTCTGATATTTTATATACAGGTATATTCGAATTTAATAGATAATCTTCGGATACTTCTAATTGTCTATTTAGTTTAATCTCTGAAAAACTTTTTCCTAGTTTTTTAACGATTAAATTACTTAAATAATTATAATTATATCCATGTTCAGTAGCTAATTTATGTAAAGTGATTGTGTTAAATTCTTCCTGTACCCTTTGAAGTACATTTAAGATAATATCATCTTCTTTTTGTTCAAATCTTGATAAATTCTGATCATATATCTGATTAGCTAAATGTAAAAACAATATCTTAAAATATTCTTTACTAATTAACTCAAAATTAATTTCTCTATCTGAAAAGTATATATGTATAATAGTTTGGATAATCATTTCGATGTATGGATTACATTTTTTTATGATTAAAAATTGGTTTCTTTTACATGTTCTATTCATACTGTCAAATAAAAATGATAGAAATAGATTATTAGGGATTTCTCCATAGTTAATAAAAAGGGATTGATAGATTTTCTCTTTAATTGCAATATTGATAACTATATCATTTTTTCCTTTTGGTTCAGCACTATGAATAACGTTTTGTTCAAAGATTGCAAAATCTCCTTTTTCTAAAATTAACTCTTTGTCATTAACAAAATATTTACATTTTCCACTATATACATAGTTTAATTCCACGTATTTGTGTCTATGTTTGTATAATTCTGTATATCTGGTTTCTTTAATTACAACAAAATCATTAATTAAATCTTCTGAGAAATCAAATATATATATCTTATCATTATTGTGGAATTCATAATCCATGTTATTATACCTTTCACTTTTTTTATTTGGGTTATGAAGATGCCAAATTTCTTGAGGCGTATTAAGTTTTAAGAAAGAGTCTAGATCTTTAAAATACATATGTATGCTCCTATATTAATTCTAATATTTTAGAAGAGGTTTACGAAAAATAGGATTGATGGATTGTAAAATATATTAATTTTTTTAAAATATGATGGTTTTTTAGAAAATTATAGAATCCTTTATTTAACATAATTCGATCAGGAATATATTTATTTTTTGTTTTTTTCAACTATTTTTTGTAAATATTCTAATTGTTTCTTGGATTGTTCTTCTAGAGATAATTCAGGAAGCTTTTCTTTTGTTAAAGTAGCTTGATATTTCTCTTTGATAAGTTCTTTTTGATTTTGATAATATAAATCATCCATTAGATAGTTTTTATGCTTATTGTAGGCTTGGTTGATTTCGTTAATTGCTTCTACTAGTGTAGCATTTTCGGAATAAGAGTCATTTCCGTAAACTGTTAGCTGTGCGCAGTAACGATCGTCTTCGGTCTCTATATCATTATATGGACGTCTATTTACTTCGATTTCAAATCCGAGCTCATTAGTTTCTAATAATTCAAATAGAAAGTCGATGACATCATCTATGGATGTGATCGATTTTTTGTTGTTTGATATTTCGCATAACCAATCTAATGAAACATTACATCTTTTTGCAATAGTAACGAGGATATCTTGATTAGGTGTGTTCTTATTGTTTTCATAGGCTGATACAGAAGGCTGAGGAATTTCTAATAAATCAGCAAACTCTTTTTGTGTCATGTTCATATCTTTTCTTAATTGTTGTAATCTATTTCCGAAACTCATATTGTCTTCCACCTTTTTAAGTATTATTTATCATTATATCATAATTTCATATAAAAATAAGTATATATATAAAATATAAGCAAATTATATAAATATATAAAATAATTGTTGACAACTCCAACAGAACTCTTTACAATATGAAATATAAGATTCTCATATAAATATATAAAAAGATAATCACTGATGGGTCCCAAATATTAATCAATACATAAGAAAGCGAGGTGATTATCAATGGCAAAGAAAATCTTATTAAGAGCAGGAGATGTAGCTGAAATGTTAGATGTATCTATTAGTAAAGCATACAAAATCATTCACGAAGCGAATGAAAAACTAGAAAAAATGAACAAGCTTACTATTAGAGGTAGAATTCCTTTTGAATATTTAAATGATATTCTTTATTTCAGTGAGTCAAACGTGAATAAGGAGGATGATCAAAATGGCAACAGCGAAGAAGAATCCGATAACTAACAAATGGGACATTCAAATTCGATACAAAGATTCTTTTGGAAACATTAAGAAAACCACACGTAGAGGATTTGACACAAAAAAAGAAGCAGAAAGAGCAGCTTATGATTTTATCAAGAAACAAGAAAAAGATTTTAATATGTTATTTTCTGACTTCATCGACATTTATATGGACGACATGAAAAGTCGACTAAAAGAAAACACGGTCCGAACAAAACATTTTATTATTGATCTAAAAATCCTTCCTTATTTTGCGAATCTTAGAGTGAATGAAATTACTCCAGCAAAAGTTAGATCTTGGCAAAATGAAATGATAGCAAAAGGATATAAGGATACGTATTTGAAAACTATCAACAACCAACTAAGCGCTATCTTCAATTTTGCAGTTCAACTATATGGACTAAGTGAAAATCCAGTAAGAAAAGCCGGAGGAATGGGAAAGAGTCACTCTGAAGAGATGAAGTTTTGGACGAAAGATGAGTTTGTACGATTCTCAGAAAAAATTATGAATAAGCCAACATCTTACATCATCTTTAAAGTCTTTTATTGGACCGGTATGAGATTAGGGGAGTTATTAGCTTTAACTCCCTCTGATCTTCATTTGAATCAAAAGTATATTTCTATAAATAAATCTTATCAGCGAATAGGTAGTAGAGATGTCATTACTGATCCTAAAACGCCTAAAAGCAAGAGAAATATTACTATTCCTGATTTTTTGGTTGAAGATCTTAGGGAATATTTAGATATGTTATATTCTCCAGATCCTAATGAACGTGTATTTTGTGTGACTAAGTCTTTCTTAGAAAAGGAAATGAGCAGAGGAGCAAAAGAAGCGGGTTTAGAAAAAATTAGAATTCATGATCTTCGTCATTCCCATGCAGCTTTATTAATTGAGATGGGATTTCCAATTTTAGCAGTATCAAATAGACTAGGTCATGAAAAGATACAGACAACATTACAGGTGTATGGACATTTATACCCTAATAAGCAACAAATGATTGCTGATAAGCTTAATGAACGATTTGGAAAGGAGCAATAGAATGCCAGGATTAAACAAAAACAGAAAAAGACCAATAACATTGGTGTTTCGAGTTAGTTCAAATGAGGCTAAGCAAATAAATGAAAGAATTGCTATAAGTGGATTACCAAGAGGGAAGTACTTTATCAAGACATTTCTTGAACAAGAAATAACGATGAATGGTGGAAAATTTGAAAGCGATCGTCTAAGTTTAGAATTTAAAAGATTATATGAAAAAATATGTTCATTGAAACGTGATGAAGAGATTAATGATGTTTTAGAAGAATGTATTGCCTTGATGAAAGAGTTAAAGCCATATTTTCCTATAGTAGAAGGTCAAAAAGGTGAAGATGATATTCCAGAATTTGATGATCCATTTATTGATGTTGAAATCTTTTAGAGGTGACATGAGTGGATAAATTAGATTATGCAAAGAAATATCTTGGTTTAGGCCTATTGGTATTTCCATTACAAGAAAATACTAAAAGTGGACAAGTTATCACCTCTTGGTTGATAGAAGCTAGTAACGATGAAAAGAAAATCCATAGTTGGTGGAATCGTAATAAAGACTTTAACATTGGAGTAAGGACAGGGAATGGATTGATCGTAATCGATGTAGATCATAAAAACGATAAGAATGGTGAAGAAACAATCAAATCATATATAAATGATTTTCCACAAACATTTACTGTAAAAACGCCAAATAATGGATTCCATTTATATTATCGAGTAGATAAGGAAGTAGGATGTAAGGTTGGTTTATATAGCGGAATTGATATCCGAGGTGAACATGGATATGTTGTGGGGGCTGGGAGCAATCTTGGTGTTAAGAAATACGAGATATTAAAAGATATCCCAATTGCTATGGCAAATGAAGCAGTATATCAGTTTATAGAAAATGAAAAGCCAAAAATGAGAACAGTTTACATCTATGAAAAAGATAAGATCGTTGAAGGAACTAGGAATGACACTCTTTTTAAATTGGCAACTTCATTAAAAGGTAAGGGAGTTTCCCAAACAAAAGGATATTAAGGAATAACCTGTGTTTACCTGCTTGCAGAGAAAAGAATATTATTACTAAGCTAGAGATACCACATAAGTGTGTTGGTATCTCTTTTTCGTGTGTGGCGGGCATGCCACATATCTAGGGTGAAAATCCCTCGGGGCGTAGTTATCGACGAACCCAAGAGCGACTTGCAAGTTTCATATCGTGAGGTATGGGAGAGAGGAAGCAATAGCGAAATCGTGGCTTAACGGACAGGAAGTCTGAACATTAAATTCAGACGGCTGATAATAAGGCGGCATTAGCGGATGAGATGGCATGAAGCATCAAAGTCCAAAAGATAACCGTAACCTAATGGCGTAAATCAGATAAGTAAACGAGGAAAGATATGTGACTTACCCCGCGAGGTCTCATTGACTCAGTAGGCGAGACGTAGAACGACGGGCAGTCGAGGAGTAGTAACAACGAACAATGAGAAGTCAGCAGAGGTCATATTAGGTAGAGATACTGAAGGACTGAACGTTTTAATCGCACGAGCAAAATGTATGTTTCTTACAATAATCAGACAAGGATATGAGTGAAAACGTAAATGAGCAAATATCCAAAACACGTATGATGATTTGTAAGAAAGCGGAAAGGAAAGGAGTGCACAAAGTATGTCAGAACTATTAGAAAAGATACTGAACAGAGAAAATATGAACAAAGCCTATAAACGTGTAAAAGCGAACAAAGGAACAAGCGGAATTGATGAAATAACGATTGAGGATGCCTATGTTTATATAAAAGAAAACTGGGAAAGTATCAGAGCAGAAATCACAGAAAGGAAGTACAAACCACAGCCAGTAAAGCGAGTTGAAATACCAAAACCGAATGGAGGAACTAGAAATCTGGGGATACCAACGGTAATGGATAGAATCATCCAGCAGGCAATGGTACAAGTATTAAGCCCAATATGTGAAACGTTCTTTTCGGATTATAGTTATGGATTCAGACCAAATCGGAGTTGTGAGCAGGCCATAAATAAATTATTGGAATATATCAATGATGGATATGAATGGATAGTAGACATTGACTTAGAGAAATTCTTTGACAACGTGCCACAGGATAAATTGATGAGTTATGTACACATCATCATAAATGATGGAGATACAGAGTCGCTCATACGAAAATATCTTAAAGCAGGTATCATGATAAACGGAAAATATGAAAAGAGTGAAAAGGGAACACCACAGGGTGGAAACCTATCGCCATTATTAAGTAATATTATCCTAAATGAATTAGACAAAGAATTAGAAAGCAGAGGATTACACTTTACCAGATACGCAGACGACTGCGTGATAGCGGTAAAAAGTAGAGCCAGTGCGAACAGAGTGATGCATACAATCACAAAGTGGATTGAACACAAATTGGGACTGAAAGTGAATGCGACAAAGACGCATATCACAAGACCTAACAAATTAAAATATCTAGGCTTTGGATTTTATTATGATACAAAAGATAAGAAATATTGTGCAAGACCACACGCAAGTTCCATACAACGATTTAAGAGGAAACTGAAACAGCTAACAATCAGAAAGAACACAATGGCTTTAAATGAAAGGATAAGACAACTGAACCAAGTAATACGAGGATGGATAAACTATTATTCCATATGTAATATGAAAACACATATGATGAATATAGATAAACATCTTCGTACAAGACTTCGAGTAATTATATGGAAGCAGTGGAAAGTTCCCAGCAAGCGACAGTGGGGATTACAAAAGCTTGGGATTTCAAAAGATAGAGCAAGACAGACATCGTATATGGGAGACCATTATCAATGGGTAGTAACCAAGACATGTGTGATAAGAGCAATATCAAAAGAAAAACTAGCCCAAAAAGGACTAGTCAGTTGTTTAGACTACTATATAGAGAGACACGCTTTGAAAATAAAACGAACCGCCGTATACGGAACCGTACGTACGGTGGTGTGAGAGGGTGATTTATTTCACCCTACTCGATTGTCTTGAAACAACGGACTATTTCATTTCTGCTTGATTACTCTAAACTTATCAGGCTGTGGTTTGTCAAGGGCTTGTTGCGTAAGCAATGCTTAGCACCCTTTACGAATCATAGACAGATAAGTAATTTTTCAAAAGCAGAAAAGAAATGACTCTGGAATAATATAGTGATATAATGAATAAAAAGCCTATGATATATGGTTTACATATGATGAATTAACTGGCAGAAAAGGGAGAAAAGAGATGCACGAACAGATAAAATTAGAATGTTATATAGAAGAATATAGAAATCAAAAAAATTTTTTATCAGCACGACTTAGGGATAAAAAAACAAATAAAAAAGTTGTTTTAGTTGGGGAAAATTTAGATAAAAATCATTTATTACGTTTTCTCTCACAAGCGAAACTTAATCAAGACATAATGCCTACGATATACGAACAAAATGGAGAAGATAAAATCATTGTTCAAGGTTATATAGTGTCAAATACAGAGGAAAACATAGAGATTTGTATTGATATTGCAAATGGTGGTTATATATTTGCTTAATAATTGGAAGGAGGTACTCTGCATATGAGTTCAGTCACACAAAGAATAACAAAAATAAAACAACCTAGAGGTGGATATATCAAACCCTCACAATTTAAACTACAAAAAATAGATGATGGTAAAATTTTAAATGAACACGAAAATATTCATGCTTCTGTAATTGGTATGGCTGTTGACTATTTAACTAGATTTATTATGGGAACTGATGTTGTAGAAGCGTTTAAAATATCTTGTATGGGAGCAAAGGTAGCAGAGGATATATTTAAACAAAAAAACACATTAAAAACTGCTCAAAAATTATTGATGGAAATTAAAGGATTAGATAATATTTCTATTATTAATGCGTGCAAAATGGTTACATATGATGTTTGGTATAGAAACCCTATGGTAGCAATGACGGCAAGAGGGGCTGAAGATACTAATCCTGATTTAGAAACCATTGAAAATATTAAAATAATGGTTGAAAGAAGTGTTAAATTTTGGGAAGAATTTGGTCCTATAATACAAGATGGTTTTACTTTTGAACCTAATGGTTATACGGATACAGTTGATACAGGAGATGGTGATTACTTAACTGTTGATACACTTTGGGATTTTAAAGTAAGTAAATCTAAACCTACTAACAAACACACTTTACAATTGTTAATGTATTGGATTATGGGGCAACATTCGGGTCAAAAAGTATATAAAAACATTACAAGATTAGGAATTTTCAACCCAAGGTTAAATTTTGTTTATACTTTAGACCTAGTAGATATAGCTCCTGAAATAATAGAGGAAATAGAACGAGATGTAATTTGCTATTGATTAATAATACACCGACGGAGTGATCCAGACACGGTGGCGGTCGTGAGACATATCGCCACGCCAGCCTGCTGGCGAGTGTCTGGTTCACTTTGTCGGTTATGCGAGCGAAGCGAGCTTTCTAAGCCCCCGTTATCTAACAAGGGGGGCACAAAAAACAAGAAACAATATACACTACTAAGCGGAAAACGCTGTATTTACAAGGTAAAATCGCTTTTAATAGGGTGTTAACTAAAAAGCACTCATTTAATACATAAAAATTGAATAAGACATAGGAAAGACAGTTGATTTCAAACGAGAAATTGATTGTCTTTTCTTTTGCGGAAATTTAAGTATAGGCAATTATCAAATATGGTAGTTGCCTTTTTTGATTGGAGGAATTGAAGAATGAATGATAAAAACTTTATAGAAGAATTAAGACAAAAGCGTGAAGAATATGGAGTAACACAAAGAAAACTTGCTGTTGCCTGTGGTATCAGTCGTACATATTTTAACCAGATAGAGAATGGGACTGTTGTTCCCTCTGCTGAACTAAAACAAACGATAGAAAAACAGATTGAGCGTTTCAATCCGCAAGAACCACTATTTCTGTTGATTGATTACTTCCGTGTCCGCTTTCCTACGACAGACGCATTAAAGATTATTCGTGAAGTATTACAACTAAAAGCCGATTATATGCTTTATGAAGATTTTGGAAAATACGGATATGAAAGCAAATATGTTTTAGGCGACATCAACATCATGTGTTCCATGCAAGAGCATTTAGGTGTTTTATTAGAACTAAAAGGCAGAGGGTGTCGGCAAATGGAAAGTTATCTATTGGCACAGGAACGCTCATGGTATGACTTTATGCTGGATTGTTTAACGGCAGGTGGTAAGATGAAACGACTTGACTTGGCAATCAATGATAAAGCAGGAATATTAGATATTCCAAAGTTAAAGGAAAAATACAAGGCTGGCGAATGTATCTCCTACTTTCGTATGCAGAAAGATTACAGCGGTACGGAAAAATGTGGTAGCGATTTACCAAAGAATACAGGAGAAACCTTATATCTCGGTTCAACCAGTAGTGAGTTATATATGTGTGCCTATCAGAAAAATTACGAGCAGTATGTCAAAAATGGCATAGAAGTTGAAGATACAGAAATCAAGAACCGTTTTGAAATACGCATGAAGAATGAACGAGCCTATTATGCGGTTGTAGATTTACTGACCTATCGGGACGCTGAACGCACCGCTTTTTCTATCATCAATCATTATGTCCGCTTTGTTGATAGAGAAGATGATAAACCGAAAAGTCAATGGAAAACAAATGATGATTGGGCATGGTTTATAGGGGAAAATAGAGAGCCGATACGATTAACGACTAAACCAGAACCTTATACTTTACAAAAGGCATTACATTGGTTACAAAGACAGGTTGCACCAACCATAAAAATGGTACAAGCATTAGACAGAGAAAATCATACAACGATACTGAAAGATATGATTGAGCAGGCAGAACTCAAAGATAAGCATAAACACTTATTACAATTAGAAAAATCAACCATAGAAGAACGCATAGATACCGCTGTCCCACAAGAGAATGACGGTATTTTTTAATTTCTTCAAAATATCTGCAACAAAACATCAACTTGTGTACAGATATGGTACGAGAAAAGGAAATCTAACTTTTTTTGAAAATAGGTCATCAAATCAAGGTTTCCATTCCCTATATGGAGTGAAAGAAGAAAAGTTTTGAAAAAATGTCGGAAATTCAAGATGAGTGGACAGTGTTATGTGAAAGAAGACAAAGTATCTTCAATTTGTATTCAAACAGGTATTAGCAGTTGAGTGTTGATGTGAAAAGAAGAAAATATTTTCATTCTCAACTTAACATTTGGTAGTTGTCGTTCCCTATATGGAGCAAACAAAATCTTTCATTTCATAGTTGGCAGTAACGGTATTGCATAGGTAGTTAGGGTGTGAAAAGAAATCTTTTCATCATCAACTTAGCAGAATGACAATTTCTTTCCCTATATGGTACAAGAAAAGAAAAAAGTTTTGAATATTGGTTACGCTTTTACTCTTTTCCAACGCGATATATAGGAAAGATGATTTTCTTCTTTCAATCGCTCTTTGACAACTGAATAAAGCAATTCAATACCTTTGACAGACAGCGAGCCGTTGAAACAGATACGCCATGACCTTTCTCCTGCAAAAGTGAGCGACAACCTATCTGTGTTCTTGTAAAAGATTTGTCCTCTTTTATCGCCATGACCTGTGCTGTCAGATAATGATACTCCCGTACAGCCACAGCTTGAGCGTTAAAAGCGTCGCACGCAATGGGTACGGCTACATAAGAACTATGCAGAGGTGGAAGTCCTGTGGGCTATGACAAAAGCCGTTGAATTGCTTAGAAAAGATTTTTACAGAAAGGGGGTATGTGTTATTGCTGATATTGTAAAAACAAGGCAGGTAAAGACGAATAATAAGCGTGGCATTGGCAACAGAGGAAAAACAAAAATTGTTGTAAAAGAGCATTTTTCCGAAAAGGGAAAGACAATGGGAGAACTTCTGACAGATGTTATGCTGGAAAAAGCAAAGCAGACAATCGCATAAAATCGGTGCAGTTGTAAGAAATAGAT
>ERZ827458.701-NODE-701-length-38788-cov-7.216947_pt1 | contig 38788 bp, 44 predicted proteins | sample MGYA00519706_ERZ827458 | MGnify/ENA primary metagenome ERZ827458 (study PRJEB31778, sample SAMEA3449309) | human gut metagenome | biome: human gut; feature: human-associated habitat; material: faeces | place: United Kingdom | collected 2010/2012 ...
CATTGTAGTTGCTTCTTCCGTATGGCGGGTATGGAAGCCCAATCAGCGGAATGATGTCTGACATGTGCTCCTGCGACCGCTGTACCTACGCCAGGTCTTCGGCCATCATTCTATATGACTTCTGCAAGGCGCTGCATATCCCTGTCACCGTTTACGGTCATTCCACCAGCGGCAGCAGTGTGGAGCTGTATTCCTATGCAGAGTTCGAAAGCATCGATAACGATGATAAATACCGCATGATGGACATTGCTGCCCGTGGCAGCAACCGCGACGGCGCCGCGCTTCGTTTTGTGGCCGAGCAGCTGGTTAAACGGCCGGAGGAGGTAAAGATCCTGATCCTTGTATCCGATGGTCAACCGGCAGCACCCGGTTACTACGGCAGTGCCGCCGAGGAAGATCTCCGCGGCATCAGGCAGGAGTACCGGCGCAAGGGAGTATTGTTCATTGCGGCCGCTATCGGCGAGGACAAACAGAACATCGAGCGAATCTATGGTGATTCCTTTATGGACATCACAGATCTGAATCAACTGCCCGTAAAGCTGACCGCAGCGGTCAAGCGACATATGCGGGTCTAACGGGGATATTACAATTCACAACGACGGGCAGCGGATTCTTTTCCTGCTGCCCGTTAATCTTACAACAGGAAAGGAATCAAAAAAATGAGTCATTTTGTAACATTGGTCAATTTTTATATGCCCAAACTGGAGGAAAACTGCGAGGAAAACATGCGTTATGCGGAACAGATCGCAGAAGTCAAAGAAAAGCTGGCGCAGGATCCGGAGAGTTTTGCTTTGCGGTTTCTTTTGAAACGACTTCAAAGCAAGGCCAGCACTCTGGAGCGTTCAGCTGAGTGCGAGATTGATGAACTGATGGCCCCATTCTGTGAAGGAACGGATGACCCGGCCTATCTGGAGTTTGAGGATCGAACCGATGACCTGCGGCGGGATTATGAGACCGACAAAATCAACTGTGTCCGTTTTCCGGACGGAACTGTCGTTCCGGAGTACAGCCGGCTGGTGTGCGAAAAATATCTCATTAAAGATGGCAAGGTGTTCCAGAAAAAGGCCGGACACCTCGGCCATGAGAAGCGAACGAAGAAAGCGAAAAAGATGCGTGCATTTATGGGATATCCGGTGAAGAATCTCTATCCCAGTCTGAGGCAGTATGCGGAGGACTACTGCGGTTATACCTTCGACAGCAAGACCAATACGTATATTCAAAAGCGATAAAGCAGCTGCTGGAGGAAGCAAAGGTCCGGTATGTTTTTCTTCCTCCGTATAGCCCTGACCTGAATCCCATTGAAAATCTCTGGTCGAAGGTGAAGGCACTTTTACGCAAATTCAAAGCCAGAACCTTGGAGACCCTTCCAGATGCGATTCAGCGTGCTTTTCGGGCGGTGACACCATCTGACTGTTCCGGCTGGTTTCGCGCTTGTGGTTATTCGCGTTAATTTATTGAATTGCTATAAATAAGAAAAAGCCCAGCCCTTGCTGAACTTTTTCGACAGACTGAGGCACCCGGCCGATAAGGCCGGGTGCCAATGTGCAATGGCGGTCGCAGACCACTTGTAGGGGGGATAAAATCAGCAATACTTTTCAATCGCAGCGTCAATCATCGCGGCAGCCTCGTTAACGATAGGCAGGTCAGACTCAATCAGCGCGGGCAGAGGCTTACGGACACCGCCGCAGAAAATGCCTTTCCTAGCTAGAATGGACTTCTGGACAGCGTAGAGGTTGCCGTGCGCCTCGCATATCTTGTAGATGATGCGGCAGATCTCATTCTGCACCAGATAGGCATCCTTCACCTTCCCGTCGTAAAACAGCTTGCGCGCCTTGATGAATAGCTCGGGCATGACTGCATAGGTGCCTCCAATGCCTCCGGTCGCGCCCATAGCCAGACCGGAGACAAACTGCTCGTCAGGACCATTCATCACGACAAAATCTGCGCCGCCCTCGTCTTTCCACATCTGGATGTCCTGTGTGGCAGCGGAGGAGTTTTTGACGCCGATAACACGAGGATTCTTCCGCATCTCCTTCAGCAGAGGCATGGTCAGAGCCACACCGGCCAGCTGCGGAATGTTGTAGATGATAAAGTCAGTATTGGGTGCGGCAGCGGAGATGTCATTCCAGTAATCCGCGATCGCATAGGGCGGCAGGTGGAAATAGATAGGAGGAATGGCCGCGATGGCATCCACATGGACTGACTCCGCATGGGCGGCCAAATCCTGACTGTCCGCAGTGTTGTTGCAAGCAACGTGTGCAATGACTGTAATTTTGCCAGCAGCCTCCACCATTACATTTTCCAGCACAATCTTCCGTTCTGCCACGCTGTGATAGATGCATTCACCGGAGGAACCGCCGACATAGAGACCGTTGACGCCCTTGCCAATCAGATACCGTGTGAATGCTCTAACGCGCTTTGGGCTGATTTTGCCTTCGTCATCATAGCAGGCATAGAATGCAGGAATCACGCCCTCATACTTTTTGGTGTCCATCGTAACACACTCCAATCTGTTATTTAACTGCGATCTTCACAACAATTTTATCGACATGGGATGGAATCCCACAGACTAACTTGGGCATATGCCCCTCTCCGGGATAGAGCAGAGCAAACTGACCCACGCGCAGAGACAGGCGATAAGCTTCATCACCGGTGTATAGAATGGAATCGTCCTCTTCGTGTTTCCATTCAGTGAGCAACTCGGTGGGGGCGAGAGCGATCCCCTCCTGACCATTCAGGACGATGTGCAGGTCGAGATACCGCTCATGCGCCTCAAAGAGCGCTTTTGGTGCTCTTACTGCGGTGGTGTAGTCAAAGCGGTTCAGAAACACGCGATCACCGGCGATGCCTGTGCATCCATAAGGAAGCTGGAAAAGGTCAGTGGCACGCAGATATTGAACGGCCGTGGCAAAATCGGAGGATAGTGTCTCGTAGCGGGAGAGGTTTCGCAGTGTATCGTAGATCATATTACCACCTCCTTCTGAATAATAGTTGAATTGGGGCAAGCGCGTGAGCGCTGCTGTAATATTTCTTGACCATTTCTTCGGGGACGGTGTCAGCATCACCACAGCTGAAAGTGAGGTCACGAATCAGGAGTGTCTGGTGCGGGTCGGAACAATGATCCAGCAAATAGCCCGTCAGCTGGATCTCTGAGGAGAGAGCACCTAGCACTGACAATTTGACTGATGATGTCCGCCTTGCATATGGGAATCTCCATTACGTTCATTTTGCATCCAGATATAAGTAGTTTCTGCTTAAAATATAACGTGCTTCAGGAGAGTTGACAACAAGAAAATGATGGATTTTGAGAAGTTCGTTTATATACACAAAAGATGGAACAGATTTTCATTACAATTTACAATTGAAAATTGTTTTTTATAGGTGTAAAATATGCACAAGTAAGCGTGCTGGGTAGGAGAGAGGACTTGTGCAGAATGGCGAGTATAACGTCGGAACCTGTCAGAGACCCCAAAAATGAAAGACGAACTATTAGATGTCAAGCCTGAAATGCGAGGAATGGCAAAAAAGTAGACGGCTCAAAAAAGGCATAGCAAAGCAGACGCCCGGTTGGGCGCCTGGGTGAGCATATGAAAGAACAGAGTTATGCGGCTGTGTTATATGGCTGCCGGGATTTCTCCATTCAAGAACCGTCTTGCGGTAGGAGAACCAAACCAATCCACAGCATCCCTTACATTGTAGCACAGCCCTTGGAGAGGGGCTTTAATAACTACTACTCTATAATACAAGGAGAACAAAATGAAAAAACATCTGAAGAGAACGCTTTGCCTGCTGCTCAGTTTGGCTATGGTACTTGCTTTGGCTGCGTGCAGCGGTGGCGGAACTACCCCTGGCGGCACCAGTCAACCCGCTGACAGCAGCAGTGACAGCTCCGCTCCGGCTCCCAGCACTGATGGTGAGAAGATCATCTACACCAATGGCGGCCCCGGAGAGTTCTTCGAAACTCCCTGGCTGAATCCCGGCACCTATATGTATAACAAGACGGTCTATGCACACCTCATAGTGGCTGACGCTGACCTGAACCCCATTCAGGATCACCCCGACGCTCTGGCAACTTATGAGTACAGCGAGGATGGCAAGACGTTGACCTTCACACTGCGCGACGATGCCTATTGGCACGATGGTGAGAAGGTCACTCCCGAGGATATCAAGTGGAGCATCGAGTACGTCTCCAAGACCTCCGTCATCAACTCCGTGTTCCTGTCTACGTTCAAGGCCATTGAGGGCGCTGTGGACGCCGACGGTAACATCAACGACACCTTTTCCGGTATTGTGATCGACGGACAGAAGATCGTGATCAGCTTTGCAGGAATCGCACCCGACGCACTGCTGACCTTCACTCAGTTTGCTCCTGTTCCTCAGAAGTATTTCACCGGCGTTGATCCTCTTCAGGTCCAGCAGGCTGACTACTTCCAGCATCCCATCGGCTCCGGTCCGTTCGTGGTCGAGGATGTCCAGATGAGCAACTACACCATTCTGGCACCCTTTGACAAGTACTACAACGGCGTTGCTGGCTTCAAGATCCAGATGCTGCCCTCCGCCGGAGACTCTGACCCCAATCTGGCTACCCGAGCTATGTCCGGTCAGCTGGATTATGGTTACACCAAGATGATCGCCGACGTGCAGGCCATTGAAGGCACTTCCGGCATCCATGTTCAGGATATTAACGTCCGCTATACCCGGCTGTTCTACCTGAACAAGTTCGACAGAGCTGACGGCACCCCCTCTCCTCTGGCGGATGTCCGTGTGCGTCAGGCAATCCACTATGCCATCGATATGCAGACCATCTGTGATACTCTGATGAACGGCGGTGCTGTTCCTGCCAACAGTCTGACTCCCGATGAAAACCTGAAGTCCGACAAGCTGAACAATTATAGCTACGATCCTGAGAAGGCAAGAGAATTGCTGGAAGAAGCTGGCTGGGATGGATCCGTCACCCTGAAGTGCGTGTACTACTACACCGATCAGGCCACCGTTGATCTGATGAGCGCCATTCAGGCGTACCTGGCAGATGTCGGCATTACCTTCAAGGCCGAGCTGGTGGAAGGCGACCTAGCCTCCATCCTGTGGACTGCTCCCGCTGACCAGACCAACGGTCCCAGCGCTGTTGGATGGGATATCTGCTATGCTGCTAACGCCGCCCTGTCCCTGCATGAGTATTACGACCGCTATCGCACCGGTTCTGCCACCAATTCTCACACGCCTGAGGATCCTGAGCTGAATGCTCTGATCGACGCCACCAGTGCTTCCGCCGATGTCAATGTCCAGAATGAGGCATTCCGCGCTCTGATCGAGTATGAGAACGAGAATCTGTTCTGCATGGCTCTGTACTATCAGCCCATCTTCCTGATCACCAGCGACCGCATCAGCGGCATGAAAGTCGGTACTCCTCAGTACTGCATCGATTGGGACATCCAGAACTGGACCGTGTCCTAACGCGCTCGAAGCACATCGTCTTTCGGCTTCGCATATGCCCAGATCTGAAAGATGCGCTTCAACGAATACCAACGGCAAAGGAGCGGCATACGCCGCCCCTTTTGCTAATTCCGTTACCGGGAGGCCGAGCTATGCGTAACACATTACAGTATATCTTAAAAAAGCTCCTGTTTATGATCCCAATGGTGCTGTTTATCACCTTCCTGATCTACCTGGGATTGTATCTGACCCCGGGAGATGCGATCTCCTATATGTTCTCGCCGGATCAGCTGGCAAACATTGACCCGGCAAAGCTGGAGGAACTGCGTGAGCTGTACGGCTTGAACGATCCGTTCTTCGTGCAGTACTTTAAGTGGCTGTGGCAGCTGCTTTGCGGGAACTTTGGCTATTCGCTGACCAATGGTCAGCCGATCTCTTCCCTGCTGAAGCAGTACTTCCCGGCAACGCTGGAGCTGTCTCTGGCAGCGCTGATCATCTCCTCCGTGCTGGGCAGCATCCTCGGAATCCTCAGCGCTCTGAAGAAGGGTTCCATTGGTGATAACGTCCTGACGGTCGCTGGTATGATCGGCGTCTCCATCCCGCAGTTCTTCTTTGGCATGGTCTGCATTCTGGTTTTTGCCATCCATCTCGGCGTTCTTCCCATCGGCGGGCGAACCGCACCGGGCATCACATCCTTTATTGGACGGCTGAAGTTCCTCGTCATGCCTGCCTGTGTGTTGGGTATCTCTCTGACGGCTGGCGTTATGCGTTACGCCCGTTCCAGTATGCTGGACACGATGAACAAGGACTACATCCGCACTGCACGGGCAAAGGGGCTACCTGAGTGGCGCGTGAATCTGGTGCACGGCTTCCGCGTAGCCGTCACCCCTGTTGTTGTTCTGATCGGCTTTCGCCTGCCGACTCTGATCAGCGGCTCCGTCGTGATCGAGTCTATTTTCCAGTGGCCCGGCGTCGGCAACGCATTTAAGAATGCTGTGACTGGTCAGAACTATCCGCTGGTTATGATGATCGCCCTGTTTTCCGTCATCGCTGTGCTGATAGCCAGCTTCCTGGTGGACATCCTGACGGCAATTCTTGACCCGCGCGTCAAGCTGGACTAAGGGAGGATATTATGGCTACAACTGAAGCAATGAAGAGAAAGCGTACTAAGAATGACCGTAAGTTTGATAGGATATTGAAAGCGGAGGAAGAAGGCCGCATCAGGAAAAGCAAAATGAGCCGGTCTGTGCAGAAAATGTTCCAGAACCGTCTGGCTGTGATCGGCCTTATGGTTTTTGGCGGTATCCTTCTGACCTGCCTCCTTGCGCCGTTGATCGCTGCCTATGATCCCGTTGCACCGGATCTGCGTTCCATCAATCAGCCGCCATCTTTGCAGCACATTTTCGGCACAGACAAGCTGGGACGCGACGTGTTTACCCGCACCCTGTACGGCGGGCGCCTGTCCATGCTGATCGGTCTCGGCTCTGCACTGATCGCGGCAGTCATTGGCGTGCTGCTGGGCTGCTACGGCGGCTATAAGGGCGGCATCTTCGATAAGGTCGTGCTTCGTCTGTCCGAGGTGTTCATGTCTTTCCCTCAGCTGATCCTCGTTATGATGCTGGGCATGATCTTTGGCCGTGGCCTGGGTAACCTGATTTTCATCTTTGTGCTGACCGGCTGGGGTGGCGTTTATCGCCAAGCCCGCGCCAGAATGTTGTCCTTGCGTGAAGAAGAGTATGTGCAGTCGATGAAAGCATTTGGCATCAATGATTTTGTGATCGCCTACAAGCATATGCTGCCCAACGCCATTGGCCCCATCGTGGTCAATCTGACGTTGTCCACCGCAATGTTCATTTTGGACGAGGCAGCCATGAGCTTCCTGGGGCTGGGTGTTCCGCCAGAGATCGCCACTTGGGGAAATATCCTCAACGCCGCACAGGATGTCTTTACGATGCAGAATTATTGGTGGCAGTGGCTGCCGGTCGGCATTGTGGTCTCCCTGTTCGTCATCAGCATTAACTGCATCGGCGACGGTCTGCGGGATTCCACCGATCCTACCCAGATGGGTTAAGGGGGGCAGAGACATGGAGCAAAAAGCAATTATTACTGTAAAAGACCTTTATACCTATTTTTATTCCAATAAGCGTTGCAATAAGGTGCTCAATGGTATTTCCTTTGAGCTATATAAAGGCCGTACCCTATGTATCGTCGGCGAGTCCGGCTGCGGCAAGAGCGTGACGGCCTCCTGTATCATGCAGCTTTTGCCGGAGCTGTCCCGCATTGAGAGCGGCTCCATCACTTATCACAGTGACGAGGGCGATATTCGAATCGATCAGCTGGAGCGCAATGGGAAAAAGATGCGTTCTTTGCGTGGGCACGACATGGCGATGATCTTTCAGGATCCGATGACGGCGCTGAATCCCGTGTATACCATCGGTTTTCAGATCGGTGAGAATCTGAGGTATCACACCAAGCTGGACAAGAAGCAGCGACGATCTAAGTCTCTCAAGCTGTTGATGCACATGGGCATCTCCACCCCGGAGAAGCGCATCGACCAGTATCCGCATGAGTTTTCTGGCGGTATGCGCCAGCGTGCAATGATCGCTATGGCCATGAGCTGCAATCCAAAGGTACTGATTGCAGACGAGCCAACCACCGCGCTGGATGTGACCATTCAGGCGCAGATATTTGAACTGATCGAAAAGCTGAAGTCCGAATACAATACCGCCGTTATGCTTATCACGCATGATATGGGAGTCGTAAGTGAACTGGCCGATGACGTTGCCGTCATGTATATGGGCAGCATCGTTGAGCGCGGCAGCGCAAGAGATGTTCTGAAATATCCGGCTCATCCGTATACGGCGGCGCTGCTCCGTTCCATTCCCGTGCTGCACAAGGGTAAGAATCAGACGCTCGAGCCCATCCGGGGTTCTACTCCTGACCCATATGACCGTCCGGTGGGTTGTCAGTTTGCGCCGCGCTGCGATTACTGCTGCGATAAGTGCAAGCAGATGCCGCCGGAGATGATCCTCTACGGTGGTCATGCAGTCCGCTGCTGGAATGTGGCACAGGTGTATGCTGGCTCAGAAAAGGTAAACGCACCTTCGGATGAAGCGCCCAGCACAGAACAGTGAGGTGTCGATATGAGCGAAGAAAAGAAGGAAGTTTTGCTTGAGCTGAGAGGCATCAAGACGTTTTTTCCGGTTCGCAGTGGATTTTTCAACAAAGTCACAGATTATGTTCAGGCAGTGAACAACGTTGATCTGGACATCTATCGCGGTGAGACACTGGGTCTTGTTGGCGAGTCTGGCTGTGGCAAGACAACGCTGGGCAAGTCCATTATCCAGTTGGTCCACGCCACGAATGGTACAATGATGTACGACTTCGGCGAGGAGGGCGGCAAGAAAGATCTGCGCAAGCTGTCCAAGCAGGACGAGCAGCTCCTGCATCAGAAGGTGCAGATCGTGTTTCAGAATCCATACTCATCTCTGAATCCATCCTTTACGATTTTCCAGTCTCTTGCTGATCCTTTGAGCCATTACGGTATCAAGGACAAGAAGGAGCAGCGCAAAATCATCGGCGATCTGCTGGAAGCGGTCAATATGCGCCGGGAGTACATGGATTGCTATCCCCATGAGTTCTCTGGCGGGCAGCGTCAGCGTGTTGGCATTGCCCGTGCATTGTGCGTCGATCCGGAAATGGTGATCTGCGATGAGGCGGTCTCTGCATTGGACGTTTCCATTCAGGCGCAGGTACTCAACCTTCTGATAAAGCTGAAGAAAGAGCGTAATCTGACCTACATCTTTATTACCCATAATCTCTCCGTGGTGGAGTATATTTCTGATCGTATTGCAGTCATGTATCTGGGTCGCATCGTGGAGCTGGCCTCAACGGAGCAGATTTTTGAGAACACCATGCATCCCTATACGGAGGCGTTGCTGTCTGCAATCCCTATTGTGGATCCAGACAGCAAGCACAGTCGCATCGTTCTGGAGGGCGACGTGCCAAACCCGGTGCATCCGCCGGAGGGCTGCCATTTCCATCCCAGATGTCCCAACTGCATGGAGATATGCAGGCACGACAGCCCGCCGCTGGTCAAGCATATGGTGAACGGGGAGGAGCATTTCTGTGCCTGCCATCTGTATGACGCCCCGGAGGAACAAGTGACTTCGACGAAAGGATGAAGTGAAATACGTTATGCGGTTGGAGCGAGCACGAAACAGTGATGTATTAGTCTTGGGTTCCGGCATTGCAGGTGTCTCCGCGGCTATGAACGCCGCGAAGGCTGGCTGCAGCGTTACGCTGGCTTGCGCTGGAAACCTGTTTTCTGGGTCGAGCTTTTATCCGGGAACTTGGGGTTTGGGATTGATCGGACCCGCAGATGATGCGAACTGCGCGGAGCTTGCAGCCACAATCCAAAGCGTCGGACGCGGGATGACTGATCTGGCTGTAGTGGATGCCTTTGTAAAAGGGATACGCCCTGCAATTGAACAAGTGCGGGCGTTGGGGGTAAAGCTCCGCCGTGCCAACAACAGCGCTCAGAAAGAGTTTATTCCGTGCTTTGACCATAAGCACAGGGATTGGAATGGTATCGAATTTAGCAGTGCCAAAGCGATCTTTTCTGAGCGCCTGAAAACGCTTGGGGTCAATGTGATCTCGAGGTGCGAGACCCTGGAGCTGGTGCAGCGGGATGGCCGCGTCTGCGGAGCTGTCGTTGCACAGGCGGGAGGATTGGCATACATTGGCTGTCGGGCACTAGTGCTGGCTACCGGCGGCTACGGTGGCATTTTTAAATACCACCTCTGCACAGAGGATGTCTCCGGGTTGGGGCAGACGCTGGCGCTGAATGCAGGCTGTGAGCTCGTTAATATGGAGTTCATGCAGATGATGCCGGGATATATTTCTCCGGCTTATCAGACCGTGTTCAATGAAAAGACTTTCCGATTTACAGAGATGACCTGCCCGGACGGAACACCGCTGCTTCGTGAGGAACAGAAGAAACTGCTGGTGCAGCGCTCAACCTACGGACCGTTTACATCCCGGCTTGCCTCAAGAGAGATTGACTATGCGATTTTCAACGTGTTCCAGAAGGATGAGCGGGGCGTTGTTGTGCGATATAATGATGATATGAAGCGCGATCCGCCGGAGTTCGTTCAGACCTATTTCAATTGGCTGAGGAGTGCGCGCGGCGTGACGATGGACGACACGATCCACATCGGCATTTTTGCGCATGCCGCCAACGGCGGCGTTCGTATTGCGCCGGATGCCTCTACCGGAGTTCCTGGACTGTTTGCAGCTGGAGAGGTTACTGGCGGGATGCACGGCGCAGACCGGATCGGCGGCTTGTCTACGGCCAATGGCCTTGTGTTTGGCGGAATTGCTGGACGTTCGGCGGCGCTGTACTGTGAAGGGATCCCGGAGCCGCCGCAGACTGTGGAATTTGCGGCAATAGCTGCGCCGGGCTGTCAGGAGGCGCTGAGCGAGCTGCGCACAGTCATGTCCCGGGAAGGAATGGTCGTGCGCTCGGAACAGGGACTAAAAAATGCGTTGGATACCGTGTATGAATTGCGAGAACGATTGCAGGAGCATCCGTCGGAGAATGGAGCGGAAATTGCCCGCACACGCCGGATGTACGGACAGCTCTGCACGGCAGAGTGCGTAGTGCAAGCAGCGTTGCTGCGAAAGGAAAGCCGAGGTTCGCATTGCCGGTCAGACTATCCTGAAGAAAATGTCGAGCTGGTGAAGCAAATCATGATCCGAAAAACAGAAAACGGACTGAATGCACAATTTGACAGGAGGCAGGAAGAATGCCGATCACAAAAGAAGAATTGAAGCAGTATTCGGTTTACTTGGGCACAAATCCAATGCCGGAAGATTTTGATGTGTTCTGGGATGCCAGGGTAGAGGAGGCACGACAGATCCCGCTGAAATATCACCTGAGCGCTTCTGAGATCCCAGACTTTGATACCTGCCGGTTTATGGACCTTGAGTTTACAGGCATTCGCGGGGAACAGCTCTACGCAAAATATCTGCTCCCGGCCAGCAACAAACCTGTGCCGCTGGTCTTGCAGTTTCATGGCTATCCCGGTGCAAGCAGGAGTTGGCTGGAACAGGCATCCTTTGCCGGTATGGGTTGTGCGCTGCTGGCGATGGACTGCCCTGGTCAGGGCGGTCGGGGACAGGATGTTGGCGGTTACAAGGGTACTACGGTGACAGGACATATCGTTGCCGGTCTGGACGGCGATCCAAAGGATATGTACTATGTACGGCTGCTGCAAAATATTTGCATTCTGTGCCGTATTGTGCGGGAGCTGGACGGAATCGACTTGGAGCGGGTGTATATCAACGGTGCTTCTCAGGGCGGTGGACTGGGTATTATCTGCGCGGCGCTGAATCCGGATCTGGCGAAGAAGGCTGCGATCCTGTACCCCTTCCTCAGTGACTATCAGAAGGTCTCTGAACTTGGAAAGGATGAGATTGCCTATGAGGGACTGCGGTATTATTCCCGGTGGTTTGACCCGGATGGCTCTCGAAAGAAAGAAACGTTCACGAAACTGGGCTACATTGATGCGCACAATTTTGCTCATCGCGTGAAGTGCGAAGTGTTGTTTGGTACGGGTCTTTCGGACAGTGTCTGCCCGCCTATCACACAGTTTTCCGTCTACAATCGCCTGACTTGTCCGAAGAAACATGTTTTCTTCCCGGAGTTCGGACATGAGGAAATACAGGCGTTTGATGATCAGATCATTGATTTCTTTTCGGAAGGGGCGTGAGCAGGATGTATGAAGAGAAGAAGTGCAGAACCATCTGTCCGCCCGATTTTCAGGCATTCTGGAAAGCCCGCGCCGATCGTGCTGCGGACTGTGCGATGGAGATGAAGCCGGTAGCATTTCACAATTCTGCGGCAGAGTACTATGAGCTGCATCTGACGGCAGAGGATGGTGCTGTGCTCTATGCACGCTATATCTGCCCCGTAGGTGAGAAGAAAGTGCCGACGGTGCTGATGTTCCATGATCATGGTCGTGGTATTCGCGGTTGGCATCACATGACACGCTTTGTTGCGCTGGGCTATGCAGTCGTTGCATTGGAAAACCGTTTCACTCAAATAGATGTGACGGCAGATGCTGAAGCTGGTCCTGATGGCATTGCGGCAGTGAAGATGGTCAGCGATGCTCTGACCATGGCGCAGGCTGCGCGCAAGCTGCCCTGCACGGATTGTGCGCGCTTAATTACATGGGGTGAGGGGCTTGGTGCTGGTCTGGCCATCGATGTGGCTGCGATGATCCCCGGGGTGGTAAAATGTGCCGCATTGAATCCGGTGCCCGCCGATTTTCGGACGGCATGGGAGCAGAATTGCAATGAGAGCATTTATGCAGGCGTGATCTCTTATTTCAGAAATCATGATCCGGAGCACACGCAGGAGGAGCAACTGTTTTCTACGTTGGACTATCTCGACTGCGTTAATTTTGTGCCAATGCTGAAAAGTGAGCTTTTGCTCGGTACGTCTGAGATGGATACCGCCGCACCGCCAGATACGCAGGATGCAGTATTCCGTTGTGCCAGTGGAGAGAAGCGGCAGATAAGATACCCAAAGTATATCCATGAACGTATCAACTTTTATGAAAACGAGCTGCTGAAATTCCTGCATTTCTAAGGAGAACAGCCATGATTCGGTTAGGCATCGCCGGGATCGGCACGATAGCGAGAGACTATATTGGACTCATTGCTGCGGGGTGTGTTAAAGATGTGGAGCTGACAGCACTTTGCAGCAGAAGCGATGTGTCCGTGCACAGACTTCAGACGCAGTATAGCCTGTCTGCCAAAGTATTTCAGGACTATCGGACCATGCTGGACTCTGATGTGGTGGATGCCGTCCTCATCACCACGCCCCACGGCTTGCATCCAGAGATGGCAATTCAGGCCGTCAACGCGGGGATTCATGTTCTGGTCGAAAAGCCGGTGGGTATCTACTGCGACGAGGTGGAGCAGGTACTTGCTGCTCTGGAAAAGAGACCGGAGCTTGTGTGCGGCGTGATGTACAATCGGCGGGCATCGAGATGCTTCCGGACTGTGAAGCAGATAGTGGAGCAGGGACAGATCGGCGAACTGGTGCGTTGCACCTGGGTCATCACGGATTTGTATCGTACTGATGCTTACTATTCCTCCGATTCGTGGCGCGGCAGCTGGCAGAGCGAGGGCGGCGGTATTCTGATGACGCAGGCTTCTCACCAGCTGGATTTGATGCAGTGGATCTGTGGGATGCCCGTTTCGGTGCAGGCGCGTTGCACTACACAGAATAGACCCATCAAGGTGGAGAACGAGGCAGAGCTGTTTCTGACTTATCCCAATGGCGCGCACGGGCATTTCATCGCCTCGGCGCATGAGTGCCCAGGACGCAATATGCTGGAGATCTGCGGCACAAGGGGACGGATTACGGTTGAGAATGACCGTGCGCTGGAGCTGCTTCTGCTGGAACAGGATGAGCGGGAATTCACTAGAATGTGCCCATTGCCCTTTGAAAAAGCACCATATACCGTGCAGACATGGACATTTGATGATGGTGACAACAAAGTCCAACAGGCAGCAACCATACAAAATTTTGTATGGACTGCCGAGGGCCGTGAGACGATGCAGTGCACATTAGCTGAAGGGTTGAGGTCATTGCAGATCATCCACGGAGCATATCTATCCAGTTGGAAGGGAGGGGAAATCGCATTACCGGTAGATGAAACTGCATTTTGCGCAGCTTTGAACATCTTATTATGTTCAGAATGTGACTCAACTTCCTTGTAAAATTGGAATGGATCAGAGACTCCAAGCCCTTTTGAAGCCAATCACTGATTCCCTGGTACAGATGGGCATTGGCAAGCGTGTTATAAATCATGAATCATGCCTCGTTTATTTTCATAAAAAATGAAAGAAATTTTCGTTTAATATGATGGTTGAAATTGCTTCCTCGTGTGGTGTAGCATATAGATATGGAAATTATCCTTGCGCATGAAAGATGATTTCAAAGCAATAGAACGACGAAATGGAGCAAACATATGGATATTCTGAGCGAAATGAGTAGCGTCTACTACGAACTTACAATTTCTGAAAAGCGGATTGCGGAATACATTCTGGATCATACGGATGAAGTGCAGATGATGTCGATCAGCGAGCTCGCGGAGGCGTGTCACGTCGGAGAAGCTACAATTACCCGCTTCTGCAAACGGTTTCACTCGCGTGGATACACGGCATTGAAAATTGAGCTTGTGAAATTAAGCCACCCGAGCTATGAGCCCTTTTTGGATAGTCAGGAGTCTGAAACTATGACAGACTCCACTGTGCACCAAAATGTAGGTGGAATGCTATACGGTGAATACTCTGCCGCAATGAAACAAACTGCTGAATTGCTGAAAAAGGAGCAAGTAATCCGCGCAGTAGAGGTGCTCAGTCAGGCAGAGATCGTCTACTGCATGGGACAGGGCGGCTCCATGCTGATGGCGGAGGAAGCGGCGCATCTGTTTTCGTCTGTCAGCTCGAAGTTTTTCAGCGTTTATGATTCTCATTTGCAGATTTCTGCTGCGGCAACCATGACTGCGAAAGACGTTCTGTTCTTTATTTCTTATTCCGGCGCGACGACTGAGATGGAGGATATTTTATCTCAAGCAAAGCAGAATGGTGCAACAATTATTATGCTGACGAGATTCTGCAAATCTCCCGGGGCGGAAAAATCGGATATTGTGCTGCAATGCGGTGCGAACGAATCCCCCCTGCAACAAGGCTCGGTTGCCGCAAAGATCGCGCAGTTTTATGTCCTGGACATTCTGTATCATGAGTATTGCAGTAAAAACCCGGAAGTATCTGCGCGGAACAAAGAAAAAATTATGCGGGCATTGGCCAATCGTCATCAATAATTGATCCTTGCGTATATTCGGAAAGGATCAATGAATCAATACATGGACACCGTCGCCTGTGCGAAGCAGATGATCGAGGAGGCTGTCCAGAAATATGTAAAGGCATAAATCACAGACCTGTTTTTGAATTGTAGCAAGAGGTGCATATACATGAATGAAATGAGAAAACAGCAGCTCTCCGAGGCGCATACATGGGTGCGTGCGGAATTGGATCGCTGCGTGGATTTTTGGCTGAAAAACGGCATGGATCCGGAATTCGGCGGTGTCTATACCTGCCTCGACCGAACCGGTAAAATCTATTCCACGGATAAGAGCGTCTGGATGCAGGGGCGGTGCGGCTGGATATTTGCCCATTTGTGCACAGTCTACGGCACGAAGCAGGAATGGCTCGACGCCAGCCGCAGCTGCCTTGATTTTATGGAGCGTCACTGCTTCAACCACGCCGCAGGCAACCGTATGTATTTTACCGTCACGAAGGACGGTCGGCCGTTGCGGCAGCGTCGGTATTGCTTCTCCGAGGCGTTCTGCGCCATGGCGAACGCGGAATATTACGCTGTTACCGGCGAAGAAAGCCGTCTTGCCCGCGCACGGCAGATGGCAGATCTCTATTGGGATCTCAATCACGGCATGGAAGACCCGGTCGGCATGGGGCCCAAGACTATTCCCGAGACGCGCAGCGGCTGCGCCTTCGGCATTCCGATGATCTATCTCAACGTCGCGCTCATCCTCATGCGCTGCGACCCGGAGCGTAAGGATGTTTACGCCGCGCGCGCGACACAGTGCGTTGAGGAAATTTTCAAATACTTCGTTAAGTTTGATCTTGGCTGCACGCTGGAAAATGTCGCCCCGGACGGCACGCCGCGCTTTGACTTCACGGACGGCCGTATTGTCAACCCCGGTCACGATATCGAGGGCGTTTGGTTCCTGCTGGAGTATGCAAAGCAGTTCGGCAAGCCCGAACTCATCGAAAAGGCGCAGACCATTTTCGATAATGCCATCCGCGCTGGTTGGGACGAGGAATACGGCGGACTTCTGTACTTTGTCGACGCCAAGGGACTGCCTCCTGAATCATATGAGCACGATATGAAGCTCTGGTGGCCGCATAACGAAATTCTCATTTCCTCCATGATGCTCTACCGCGACACTGGAAACGAGCAGGATCTTGACTGGTTCTTCAAAACGCTCGATTACTGCCAGGAGCATTTTTCCGATCCAGCCTACGGCGAGTGGTATGGCTATCTGCGCCGCGACGGACTTCCTACCATGCCTTCCACCAAGGGCAGCACGTTCAAAGGTCCGTTCCATTTGCCGCGCTGCCTCATTCAGCTCGACCAGATGATGACCGAGCTCGAGGCGCGCGCATGAACCGGAAGGAGGCAGTATGAACTATCTAGGAATCGATAGAGGAAGCTAATGGCGTGTTTAACAACAGTATGATCATCGACATGGGCTTCCGGAATATGCTGCTGGGCTACCGGGACGCGGATCGTGGGCATATACTGGAAAACATTGTCTATCTGGAGCTGCTTCGCCGGGACTATCGGGTCTGCATCGGAAAGGTGGCGAAACGGAGGTAGACTTCGTAGCGGAAAAGCCGGATGATAAGGTGTATATCCAGGTAACGGAGAGTATGCTTTCTCCGGAAACCCGGGAACGGGAACTGCGGCCCCTGCAAATGATTCCGGATAATTACGAGAAAATCGTTTTGTCCATGGATCGGGACTTCATCAAATCCTACGATGGGATCAAATCTCTGAATCTGCTGGATTGGCTGTTGGATGAAAAGTAGGCACTCCACCGGGGCATTGGCAGATCAAAAACCGGTTTGTCCGTATTTCGTCATTCTCATTGGTTCCATGAGGATAGCAGGCCGGGTCGTGCGGGAAATGATGGGGCTATAATTGGAATATAAAGGCGAACGGATTGGGATTGCAAACTAGGGAACTTTTTGTTATAATATAGGCAGTAAAAATTCCCTAGGAGGCGCCCCATGAACAACAACTATCCCCAGATTCAGGAACTGCTCCATCAAAAGGCTGACTACCAGGCACGATTGAACCTACTGCCATATGACGGGACACCGGAAATCAAGGAAGATGGCGGCAAGAAGTATTTATACGTTCGTAAACGCATCGGGTCAAGATTGAGTTCCACCTATGTGGATGTGTACTCTGACACGCTGTACCAGCTGCTGTTACGCAATTCCCGTGACGCAAAAGAGTATCGGAAGAACATTCGGCGTTTGGACAAGGAATTGGCACAGCTCGGCTACACGGACCAGGAGATTTCCCCTCGTGTGCAGCTGAACCTGGATTTCGCCCGGGCCAACATGAAGTCCAACATCTATGACCAGGCAATTCTGGAGGGTGTCGCCACCAGTTTCCCCCAGACGGAGGACATCATTGACAACGGCATTGTCAACGGCATGACAGCATCGGATGTACAGAAAATACTGAATCTGAAGCACGCCTGGGAATTTATTCTTGACCGGGATGTGATCGCATACCCCAGAGCGGCGGGAAGCCATGCCGGAGGGCGCAACGGTAAAAACCAGCAAAGCAGCCGTTGGGTTCCAGTACTGCAACAAGCTGTTTGCACAGGAGCGGAAATGTGCCGCCTATAAACCCAAATATCGCCAGGAATACCGCCAGAACAAGGAATTGCCCCTCCTGGAGGAGTATTACGCATGGCTGCAAACCATCCACCCGGAAAAGGGTAGCAAACTGGAAGAAGCGGTGCGCTACAGCCTGAATCAAAAGCAGCAGCTTACGGCATTCCTATCTAACGGTGAGGTGCCGATCTCCAACAACCTAGCAGAGAATGCGATCCGTCCGTTTACCCTGGGCAGAAAGAATTGGTTGTTCTGTGATACCACAAAAGGAGCCGAGGCCAGCGCCATTGTGTATTCCCTGGTGGAAAGTGCAAAGGCAAACGGTGTTGAGCCCTTTGCCTATCTCCAGCACGTGCTGGTGGAGCTGCCGTACCTGGGAAAAAACCAATCCCACGAAGAATTGGTATCGTTCATGCCTTGGGCACCCTATATCCAGCAGGAATTCGGTGTGAAGAATTCTGATGCTTATGTGAATACGTATCTTGACTAGCATGCAGGCCCGTGGTTGCGGGCCTGCATGCTTTATAGGCGGGTGATTGTTGAGCGCTTACTAAAGACATTTTAAGCTAGGGAACTTTTTTGCCGATATTTCATCAAAAAGTTCCCTAGCTGCAATTCAACGCCTTCCGGCTCGGGAGGCGTTTTTCTTTTACACAAAAAAGGAGGAAACCATTGGAAGTAAAGTCCACTAATGTTGTTCTATCCATACACATGCTATAGCACTCTTTATGACGTTTGAAAATTGATTTCCGTGGCGTTGATCCTATTTCATAATTCTCCAGATATTATTATCTCAAACTTCGCGCCCCTAGAAATCCGAAATAAAAAAGCAGTACAGACCCAATGTATGGTATAATGTAATCACCACAAAACACCAAACACATACAAGGGGTCTGCACTATGAACAGTGTAGCATTTGATGTAGAAAATGGAAAGCGTTTTTCTTCCAGAATCCAGAAATTTTTCAGGCGATATCAGATCAGTGGCATTTTGAAGAAGTGCAACGCATACAAAGAGCAGGGGTTTTCTGTTGTTACGCTGATTCAATACCTGTTTTGCCTGGTCTTCCGCAACCGCAGTATGTTCCTGGATATGCAGTCGGAAAAGGCACCGGAATTCAAGAAGGACACGGTTTACCGTCTGAAAAACCCCACCCATATTGACTGGAAACGCTTTACCACTCTGCTTGCCTCCAGGATCATCAGCGACACCATCAAGCCGCTTACTTCCGAGAATCGGAGGAACGCATTCATCGTGGATGATTCCATTTACGAGCGCAAAGGCTCCAAAAAGGCAGAACTGTTGGCAAAGGTCTATGACCATGCCAGCCACCGTTATACCCGTGGTTTCCGTATGCTGACGCTGGGGTGGTCTGACGGTGTAACCTTTCTGCCAGTCAATTCCTGCCTGCTGTCATCGGAAAATGAAAACAGCCGCATTAACGAAGGCTGGGATGTTGATTCCAACTCCAACGGTGCAAAAGCACGGAAATTTGCCACAAAAAAGGCAACAGAGGTAATTCCAGAGCTAATTTCTGACGCAATGGAATCGGGCATTCATGCCAATTATGTGCTGTTCGACAGCTGGTTTTCCTCACCGAAGGTGATCCGTTCCATGAAGGAACTGGGGCTGGATGTGGTTGCCATGGTGAAAAAGAGCAGCAAGATCCACTACTGTTTTCAGGGGCAGATGTGTTCGTGCAAGGATATCTTCCGCTGCTGCAAGCACAGACGCGGCCGCTCCCGGTATCTTCTGAGTGTACCGGTGGAGATTTGCGGAGGGGACGACGATACCGCGCCGATTACCGCGAAACTGGTTTTCGTGCGCAACCGCAGCAACCGTAAAGACTATCTCGTGCTGCTGAGTACCGATACCTCTCTGACCGAGGACGAGATCATCCAGCTTTACGGAAAGCGGTGGGATATCGAGGTGTTTTTCAAAACCTGCAAGTCGGTCTTGAGACTGACGAAGGAATGCCGTTCTCTATCTTACGATGCCATGTGCGCCCAGACCGCCATTGTATTTACGCGGTATCTGTTTCTGGCAGTCGGCGTCCGGGAGGAAAGAGACCTTCGCTCATCCGGGCCGCTGTTCTGCCTGACAGCGGATGAGATAGCGGATATCTCCTTTGCCGCCGCTTTCGAGAAATTGCAACATTTTCTCCAAAAACTGCTGGAGGGATTTATTACCCGGAAAGAGGAAATCTGCGCGCTGGTCACGGATTTCCTTGCGGGTTTGCCTGCTGACATGAAGCGTTTCCTCGATTTTGAGGGGTTAATGGGCACTTCTACGCCTGAAACGGGGTGCGAAGTTTGAGTTCTATAATAAATGTTGGGGTCAGGCGATGAGCCTGACCCCTTAGTCATAAAAAAGGTCGAGCGTAGAGATAAAATCCTTTATTATAAAAGTATACCACCAATCACAAAAAGGAAAAATCTCTACGCACGCAACGATTATACCGCAAAGCTTCTCAATTTGGAAGATGTAATTATCGCAAATGTCGAAAATATTTCTGACGAGCTCCACATTTACCTGGAGCTACCCAGGACAAAACACCGTTGTCCCGCCTGTGGTGCGCTCACGGACCGTGTACATGACTATCGAATGCAGGCGCCTCCTCTGGCGAGAAATACGTTCCTGCGCCTCCGCAAGCGCCGTTACAGTTGCGAATGTGGTAAACGGTTTTCCGGGAAAAACACCTTCTTGCCCCGCTACTACCGTGCCACTAGCCGAATGGTTGAAGTCTGCAACAATAAGACAAAAGCCCTGAAGCGGGCCTGCTTCGGCATGCGAAATTTCAGAAATAGGATTCTTTTCCGCAACACATAAAATTGTGCCGGAGTTCTTCACTCCGGCACGGTCAAAATTTTTCGTTGCTGTCTCTACCCCAGCTATTGACACAGAACCCAGAAAATGCGGCTTAGCCCTTGACGCCGCCTGCGGTCAGGCCGCTGGTCAGGTTCTTCTCGATGGACATGAACAGGATGACCACCGGGACAATGGCGAAGATGGAAGCGGCAAACAGATACTGCCACTCGATGATGTTGTAGCCGTTGAAGATATTGATACCCACGGTCAGAGGCTTGGTAGTCTCGGTGGAGATCAGGCACAGTGCCACGGTGTATTCGTTCCAGGCATTGATGAAAATGAAAATCAGGGTGGTGACGATGCCCGGCGCTGCCACAGGCAGCAGCACCTTGAACATGGCCTGCATCCGGTTGCAGCCGTCGATGGTGGCGGCCTGTTCCATTTCGGCGGAGATGCTCAGGAAGGTGCCCCGGAGCAGCCAGATGGTAAAGGCCTGGTTGAAGGCGGCGTTCATGAAAATCAGACCCAGCAGGGAGTTGGTCAGACCCAGCACCTGCATGACCTTGTAAATGCCGATAAGCAGCACCACCGGGGCGAACATCTGGGAGACAATGATGAAACCCAGGAATACGGTTTGCCCCTTGAACTTCATCCGGGCCAGGGAGTAGGCTGCGGGAATGCCGCAGATCATGGAAATGACGGTGGAGCCGGATGCGATGATGATGGAATTGAGCATATACTTGGCCATGGGTGCTTTTACCCAGATGTCGGCGAAGTTAGACCAAAGCGCCTTGATGGGAAAGAGCGTGCCGTCCATGGCAAAGATCTCGTTCCGGCTTTTCAGAGCAGTGGTGAACATAACGAAGTAAGGGTAGAGAATGAACAGGCTGATGAGCACGACTACGAAGTACAGCAAAATCCGGGTCAGCAGCTTGCCCCAGTTAATCCGTTCGGCGTTCAGGGTCATAATCATTCATCTCCTTTCTTCAGGGTGGAAACCATGTAGCAGCTGGCGCATACCAGCAGAATCAGGAATCCGATGACGGAAACAGCGGCAGCCTCGCCCTGCTTGCCGTTGTAGAAGGCCAGCTTGTACAGGTAAGTCACCAGGGTGTCTGTGCGGCTGGCAGGGTCGCCCTTGGTGATGGTCCAGACGATGGGGAAGGAATTAAAGACGTAGATGATATTCAGCACCGTGGCCACGGTCAGGCTGGGCTTGACCAGAGGCAGGGTGATTTTGAACAGCTTCTGCCAGTAGTTGGCGCCGTCCACGGTGGCCGCTTCATAGTAGCTGGCATCGATGCTTTGCAGGCCGGACAGAGCGGTAAAACACACAAAGGGGATGGTGACAAAAATGCCGCAGGCTATTTCCCAGGCGAAGTAGGCCTCAGGGGTGGGGGCCCAATTCACGTTCTGCTGAATGATTCCCAGGGCCTTGAGCAGGGTGTTCAGGGCGCCGTAGTCGGTGTTGATGATGAACTTCCAGACGGAGGCCTGAATCACCAGGGTGGTTGCCCAGGGGAACACCACGATGGCACGGGCGACCTTTCTGCCCTTGAAATCATTGTTCAAAATCAGCGCCAGGATGAAGCCCAAAAGCGTGGACAAAACCACAACCAGAATTGTCCAGATAATGGTATTTTTCAGAACCATGCCGAATTTGGCGCCTTGGAGAACCTTCTGGAAGTTGGTGAATCCGTAGAAGCCCTTTATAAGGCCTGCTTTCGTAACTTGGCTGAAGGCCATGCGGAAGACGAATCCGATGGGAACAAGGATGAAAATTGCCATCAGGATGACGCTGGGCAGAATCCATAGATAGGGCTTTGCTTTGTGCAGGAGCGTGTAAGGTTTTTTCATGTACGATGGAACCCCCTTTTTGTTCGGTGAAAGCGTGTGCGCAAGGATGCAGTGCAATCCGGGCAATCCCCAATGGAAGCGCTCCGGTTTTTTGGAAAACCCAGTGGAAAGTCCGCCTTTCAATGCAGCCGCTTTCAAAATGCCTTCCCGGGGGAAGAGCACTTTGAAAAGGGCTGTACGGAAAGTGGGCCGGGCATGTGGCCCGGCCCACCGGTCATGTCAGGTCAGCCAGCGGAAATTCGAAATTAGCCGGCGATCTCGGACTGCAGGTTGTCCAGCAACTCCTGAACGTCGCCGCCCAGCAGAGCCTGCTGCTCCACATCGATAACACCCTGCTTCACGTCAGCCCACTCAGCCTTAGCGGTGGGGTAGAACTTAGCGGAGCCAACGATGTCGATCCAAGCGCCCATAGCGGGATCGGCAGCGGCGCAAGCCTCACCACCGGCGGTGGTAGCGGGCAGGAAGCCTTCCATCAGAACCCACTCGGAGTAGGGCTCGTCATCGTAGAAAGCGTCAACAACGGTGGTGATGGCAGCCAGCTGGGCATCGGTGTAACCGTTGTCGAAGCACATAATCCGGTCCATAACACCAGCGGAGACAGAGGCGCCGGAGTTGTTGGGGATCGCAGCGAAGCCGTAGTTCACACCGGCCTCACCAGCCTGGCTGGACAGAGCGTTGGGAGCGATCATCATCGCCAGCTTGCCGGCGCAGAACAGATCCTGCAGGGTGTAACGGGTCTCGTTGGCGGGGTCGGAGTTGGTCAGGCCGTCGTTGACCAGGCCGATCTCGTACTTAACAGCTTCCACGTTGGCCTCGGAGTTCAGAGTCCAGTTGCCGTCGTCGTCCACGAAGCCGCCGCCGTTGTTCCAGGTGTAGTAAGCAAATGCAGCCTGGCCTTCATCGGTGGTCATGTCGATGCCCCAAGGATACACATCCGAGCACTTCTCCTTGATGGTCTTGCAGACGGCGGTCAGCTCATCCCAGGTGGTGGGAACTTCCACACCGGCCTGCTCCAGGATGTCCTTGTTATAGTACAGGGCACGGGCAGAAGCCAGATCGGGAACAGCCCATACGGTGCCGTCAACCACGGACTGATCCAGGAAAGCCTGGTAGAACTTGGCATAGGTCTCGGCGGAGCACCAATCCTCGGCGGGCAGCAGCAGGCCGTCAGCCTGGTAGTCGGCGAAAACGTCGATGTTCAGCAGGTCAGGAGCCTGGCCGTTGGCAATGCGGGTGTTTACCACACCGAGTCCGAAGAAAACAGCGGTGAAAAATGATTGCATACCGGAATAATGTGTGGTATACTGAAGAAAATCCAGATAGAAGATCCAGATAAAAACAGGTTGCGTTTATACAAATCAACTTTTTATGTGCGAAAAACAAAAACTCTTAATAAAAATGGGAGGAAGCAGCCATGTCCAATGTTACAACTGTCCGACAAGAAGAAACCCTCAATGCGGTTTTGAAAGCCTATGATTCCCCTGCAACCCTGTTGGGCGCCGTGCGTTACGGTCAGGGACATATCAACGATACCTACTGTGTGGTCTGCCAGCCCCAGGAGGGGGATCCTGTCCGGTTCATCCTCCAGGGCATGAGCATCACCGCCTTTCCCCACCCGGAGGAGCTGATGGCAAACTTCGTCGGCATTACCTCCTACCTGCGGGAGAAGATTCTTGCCGCCGGCGGGGATCCTGCTCGGGAGACCCTGAGCCTGATCAAAACCCGGGACGGGAAGGATTTCTATACCGATGAAACCGGCAAGGTCTGGCGGCTGACCCCCTTCATTGAAAATACCGACTGCTTCCAGTCTGCCACCCCGGAGCTGTTCGAGGCCTCCGCAAGAGCCTTCGGGCGGTTCCAGTACCTGCTCCAGGGCTATCCTGCGGAAACCCTCCATGAGACCATCGTGAATTTCCATAACACGGAGGATCGGTTTGTGAAGTTTCAGGCAGCGCTGGCGGCGGACAAGCTGGGACGGGCGAAGGACGTGCAGAGGGAAATCCAGTTCGTCCTGGATCGGAAGGCGGACTGCTCCGTGGCGCTGGACGCCCTGCGTGCCGGAAAGCTTCCCCTGCGGGTCACCCACAACGACACCAAACTCAATAACATCCTCATTGACCGGGATACCCATGAGGGCATCTGCGTCATCGACCTGGACACCACCATGCCCGGCCTGAGCATCAATGACTTCGGTGACTCCATCCGCTTCGGCGCCAACCACAGCAAGGAGGATGAGAAGGATTTGAGCAAGGTCAATTTCGACATTGGCCTGTTCGAAGCCTATACCCGGGGCTTCCTGACCGGTGCCCAGGGAAGCCTGACCCCGGCGGAGCTGGAGTATCTGCCCTGGGGCGCACGGCTCATGACTCTGGAATGCGGCATCCGGTTCCTGACAGATTACCTGGACGGGGATCACTATTTCCGCATTCACTATCCGGAGCAGAACCTGGATCGCTGCCGCACCCAGTTCAAGCTGGTGTCTGACATGGAAAATCAGTTTGCCCGGATGGCGGAGGTTGTCCAAAAGTATGCCTGATCATGGTTGGCACGGCCGCTGCCCGGAAGTATAATACGTGCAGCCGGTTGGTAGGGAACAATCCGGCGGATTTCCAAAAGGATTCGTAATTCACACATTATAGTCACCGATTTTCACTTCCACAGCAAAGCGATATAGCATACCGGCACTGGTAGCAATAGCCCCTTTCTTGTTGTCTGGCTACGTTTGCATGTAGTGTATTTTGTATGCTTCTCGGTTTGGCTCCAGCTTGCTGCAGTCACCGAAGTCTTCCCAACTAATAGCAATGACATTATCGTGCATGAACAGAGAAGCATCTGTTGTGTGGATGCCGCATATCCTTTTTTCTTCATTTGCCATCGGGTACACTCCTTGTCACATGTTCAAAAATACTGATATTTGGTCAAGAGGCTTCATACAGCAGCACCTCATCATCGGAAATCGCATTCAAGAATTTGCTGTCCAAGCTTCCGGTAGAAATCAAACCCACAGGGATTCCCAGTGCGTCTTCCAAATCGGCCGCCGGTCCGCCTATCTGCAAGCCACGAATAGAACCCTTGTCAATTCGCAGATCAATGTCGCTGTCCTTATTTGCATCCCCTCTGGCATAGGAGCCGAACAGATAGATGCGGTCTGCCCCATATTGCGCAGCCAACGCCGCGACGATTTCCTTGATTTCATCCACAGTGTATCGCATATCCGTCCCCTTACCATGCATTCTACCGTTATCCTACCATGATTACGTGAAAACGGCAACGATTATTTGGATTGCAGACATTCTCTTTTTCTATGCAGCTGCTATGGATAGGTGCTCTCCGAACAATTCTTTCGCTTGCAGTGCCCCATGAAAAAGGACAATATAAAGGCGGCAGTCCAGAGCTGTTGGAAGTCTCGGTGCTACTGCTGGAGAAATCCGCACACTGCACCGTAAAGGGTATGGGCGAAGGGATAAGGGATAATAACTCAAACTTTTCCAAAAACCCGTACGGCTTTTCGTGTTGCCCGGCCCGGTCATATGGCCAGGCGGGCCGGGGCGTCTGCGGCGCGCCGGGCGCAGGCGGAGACTGCATGGAAACGGGGCGGCGGCACAGCTATCGCCGTGCCGCCGCCCCATTCACGTCATTTTGATTGGCTTATTTGGATTTGACATAGGTGTTCAGCGCATGCACACAGTATTCATTGTACGGATACCTGTCGGTCGTCACATATCCGGCAGGCGCGTCGATCAGCTGCGGAATCCGGTTGACGATGGTCGCGCAGGTCATCTCCACGGTCGCCGGCTTGTTGACGGAAACCGTGGTCTCCGGCTCGCCGATGAAGGTCCAGTCGTTGCGGTCAAATTCGTCCGGCGCGAACACCTTGCCCACGCACTCGGTCACGAACGTAATGCCCTCCTCCGTCTCGGTGGTCACAACCGCGCGCATACCGGTCGGATCGCCGGCCTTGATGGTAGCGTTCAGCGTTTTGGAGAAAAGGTCCTCGGTATGGGTGGTCGGATAGCATTTCTGCGTCTGCGCAGTAATGTGAAGGTTCATTTTGCTGCAAAGCCAGCCGTTCTGATTCCACATGTAGGAGGGAACGTACTGCCCGCTTTCCACAAGCTCCTTCAGCTCCTCCGCCGGCATGGCGTTGATGTTTGCAATTTCTTTTTCAAACTGTTCCGGCGTGAAGCCCGCCCCGTGGCCCTCGGCAAGCGCAATGCCGTAATCCTCGACGTTGTACCAGCTGCTGCCCAGAATCTTGGTGATCTTAAAGGAGGAGCCGGCCAGATTGGTCACCATGGTGCCCCAGACAAGGTCGCAGTAGCCGACGCCGGTTAAGGTGCAGCCGCCCTGCTTGGCGAGCGCGTCCAGCTTGTGCGTGAGCGCCGGAGAGGAATTCCACGGATACAGCGCTTCCTCGCAGGTCGTGATGGCATTGACGCCGTGCTTCGCGCAGACCGTGAAAATCTGTTCAAGCTCCGCCACCGTGCTTCTGGTCGCAATGATGCAGACGTCCGGCTTGAGCGCGCCGAGTATTTCATCCGCCTGCCCGGCGTCTGCGATTTTGACGCCGGTATCGGGATAGCCGCCGACAATCTCCGCCGCGTCTTTTCCGAGAATCGCGGGGTTCACATCGAAGGCGGCAACCAATTCTGCGCCCTTTTCAATTGCATAACGAATCAGGTATTTCCCCATTTTTCCGCAGCCGTATTGCGCGAATGTAATTTTTCTTTCCATCATGTACCTCCTTGATCAAAATGTATTCCTGTCCGGACTTCTCCGATGAAACAATCTTACACCTTACAGTAAGTATAAAGTCAAGAACAATTTGTTATTTGACCTGATTCGTGATAGAATCAGGTGGAGAGGGGTGCCTTTATGCAAAATAGTCTAAATACGCTTCTGAAAATTGGTGAAATGGCCGAACTGAATCACATCAGCACACAGACGCTAAGACTTTATTCTAAAAATAAGCTTTTAGAGCCCCAGTATATGGACGCGGAAACCGGTTACCGCTATTATACATGGGATCAGTGCGCAAAGCTCGATCTGATCCGGGCGCTGAAAAGCTGCCACCTGTCTCTCCGGAAAATCCGCGAGATATTCGAGCTGTCGTCGGAGGAAAGCCTGCTGCAGATTCTGGACGAACAGATCGGCGCCCTGTCGGAGGAAATTTACCATTCCTCGGTCAGCCGGAACAATCTCCTGCGCATTCAGAAAAACCTCCAGACGCTGAACGCGCTGCCGCCGTTCGGGCAGGTATTTTTCGAATATGTCGCGGAGAGAAAGCTGGATGTGCAGCAGACGGAATTTGACTTCTTTGCGCAGGGCTACCGGGGATATGAAAACATGCTGCGCTATATGCAGAACTATCTCCACGAAAAAAAGCTCCCTCCGTCTTATTTCATCAACGTCGGCACGCTCATGGACAGGGAGAACTTCATGCGCGGCACCTACGCGTCGCAGTCTGCCTTCATCTTTGTGGACGATCTGTATCCGGACACCGGTAGTCTCCGCACATTGCCGCAGAATATGTATCTGTCCGTGGTGTCGGACGATCCGTCGCTGGAGGCGGCGTACGCGGGCAAATTATACGCGGAGCTGCAAAAGCAGAATCTGCTGCCCTGCGGCGACTACATCTGCGAGGTCCTGACGCAATTCCCGCTCAACCATTCAAAGCAGTTTATCTACAAGATTCAGATTCCGGTCCGGCGGCGCCGGGTCTCCGGCGGCGGCCCGGCCTGAAAGCCGCCTGCGTCTCAGGCGTCCGCTTCATTTTTTACAGGCCCGCGCCCGCCGTCCGGCCGCTCCGTCTTGATTCTTTTGCAGCGCCGGGTTACAATTGGCCTATACCGGAAAAGGAGGGGGCGTACAGATGTCAAGACCGCCACGGCGCCGCCGGATCTGCGGCAGGCCGCAGGTCGACGCCTTCTGCCCCAAGGGGCGATGCGGCGCAGCGCCGATCCTGCTGACGCTGGACGAATACGAGGTCATCCGTCTGGTGGACCTGCCTATAACAACCTATCAACTTTCATAACGGACAGTTTACTTATCGACATGTGCTCCCCTTGAGAGGACATGCACATTTCTATGCATTAAACTCTATAGACCCGTACATTCGGAAGTTCGTCAGTACCTTCGCACATTCTCACCATGAGTATCTGACACCCGGCATATAGGTAGCACCGTCCACCTCTGGACAGGTTTCGTTGTGCATATAGCACATTACGGCTACTCTCTGCCGACTTTACCGGGCTTCTGAACATCTACCTTTTGAGTAGAGCCAGCCGGAGTATCAGTGGGAGTGTTTCAAGACGTTACCCTTTCATTCCACTCCTCGGATTACCAGTTCTCCTAAGATCTTTATTTCCTTAGTGCCCAACCTTTTCAGTTAGGAACGTGTCACACGTCCGTCCACCTTCCAACTCAGCAGAACAGCACGTCCTGCTGCAAACCGGATCAGATCCTCAATGGACTTTGTCTTGCCTACGGACAGCATGGGCTTTGTATGCCGCACCTCCGCAAGGCTTTCCAAAATCTCTCCGGAAACCTTCTGCGTCGGCGAGCCGGAAAGCACCAGCCCGGTATCATGCTCCAAAGCGGCGAGCTCCTCTGTCAGCCGGTCATATTCCAGATCCGTCATAATAGGAGCGTCGTTTTTGTAGTAGGCGATGTCCGCCTCCGTGAGCTGCTCGATCAGTTCGCGCATCCGTTCCAGATTGGTATTGTTCTTTTCTCGCATAATGCGTCTCCTTTCTGTTAATAGATTTTGCTGAGATACTGCCGGACAGTCTGAAGCCGATCCTGTGCGGCATTCTCTGCATCAGGGTCGGCTCCGTTAAAATCCATGTCCAAGACCTCAACATCGAATTTGTAAGGCCAGGCTCCGAATACTTCCCGAACCATTCCGTCCTTGACAACGATGACGACCTTATCCGTTCCCATCACCCCCTTCCTTAGGATGAGCGCATGGGTGGATCGGCATCCAATCATCGCATTTCCGGCAGTACAGTTTACCATTGCTTCTGTCACGGATATTTTTGAGCTGCGCTCCTGTCATTTCGTGGCGTTTTCCGCACCCGGAACACTTGAGCCATAGAATCTCTGCATTGCAAAGCACTTCAGGGCGATATTTCCGGTTGAATGGAATAAAATCGCACCACGCCGGATTGTCCGGCAGCCGCGCCATATGCAAACTCAGCACATCCAGTTCAAACTGAGAAGGACTTTGTTCCCAATGGCTTTGCTCTCTTTCCCATGCGAAAAGCTGCTGATATAGCTCCTGCTCACCGGATTGCCGGATCAGTTGTTTTGCCAGCCGGGTCCATTCGGCTTCCGGCAAATCTCCGATATCGGTCATCACGCCGTGCCGATAGCCAAACACCTTATTCCGTCCTTCGCCGGAAATGAGGTAGCTCCGTCCGGTATAGTAGTGAACACGCAGATCCGCAAAGGTCAACGCATGCTCGGTATTCCCGATGTTATCCATCTGCATCACCTCACAACGCGAGTCTGCGGCTTTCCTCCGGAAGCACCTGCTTGAAAAGCTCCATATACCGCTGAAAGCCCTCTGCGGTCAGCGGCCCTTTCAGGGATGTTTCACTCCAACAGATGAGTTCTTCCTCCGGGACACTATAAGCATCCGGGATAAATCTGGCTCCGTCATAGTGCGGACAATTGGGTCGGATTAGCTTTTGCATCTCCGCCTTGGTTGTGGCGGAAACTATCATCCGGCATTTCTTGTCTGCAATGGCATAGAGCAGCTTCGGCATATAGCTAAGCTGCCGGTAATAATGCAGATACCGCTGAAGCTCGCTAACGGCTCCAAGGCGGAGCTTTTTGACTCGTTCAGGTGTATCTGAGGCGGCAATCTCCGCAATACACGGGATGATCACCATCATGTAATCGTCTACCACTGGCATTTCCTTTCTGCATTCCTGCATGTAATATTTATCTGTACGGGTATGCCGAAAGGCTCCCCGGAGCAAAGAGTAAGGGAGCGGTTAGGCTCCGATCTATATAAAAAAGCGCTTAAAGAACCGAAGCTCTCTAAGCGCTTTTGGACCCAAGGATCCCAGATATGAAATTGCTAGCAGGGAGGGGGCGTACTCCCCGCCGTCCCCGTCTGTGCCTCTGTTTGTGAGAGGCAGAAGAAACAAAAAAGTGCCTGAAGACGTTCATCCTCAGGCACTGTGTTACTCATTCACTATAATTGCTCGGTGGCAATTCTGAAACTTACATAAACATTATAGCAGGGATTCTACCATTTCGCAAGTGGAACCTTGAAAGTTCCTGCTATAGGCTGAATGCTGCAAAGTCAATGCTCATATACGGTGAAGAAGCAGATGCAAAGCTATAGTCAAAATGCCTCGCTATCACGCCGATAGTCAGTTCAACAGTAAAACAGGCATCTTTTTCCGACTCTCACGCAGAAATGCGACTTAGTCGGAAAGCTGTCTGTTTTTGCAGGAGGCTGCGTTATTGCCCAATCATTTCCGCATCAACCAGCCGACAATATTGAATCTCTCCTTCCTCATATAACTCAAATGTACCACTAACCGTAATCTCACTGCCCAGCTCCGGATAATCATCCGGATAGGTATGCTTACCGGTCAGTACAAACTCCAATCCCTGTGAGCAGCAAGCCATTGCATCGCCAATGATACAGGTGAAGTATTGGGCTTTCGTATCAGGGTTTTCGTAATATACAAATTGTCCTGTCATTTTAATGGTTTTCCCAATATAATCACCGGGGGCGTTCATCATATTATAGACTTCGGAATATACCATTGTACTGCTAAGCCTTGTGAGGTCAACATCAACACCGTCTGTGCCTTGCGTTGGGTCAGAGGCTGCAGGCTTAGACTCCGATTTCTTTTCTGAGGGCTGTTTTTGTGAAACAGAAGCCTCTGGCGCTTGGTTATCGGCTGAATCAGCTGCAGCAGTCACTTTATCTTTTTCACCTCCGCAGGCGGCGAGAGGTACAAGAGTTAGGGCAATCAGCAAAACACACAATAGTTTTTTCATCTGCGAACACCTCCCAATACCGTGCCCGTCAGCCACGACAGACCGAAAGCACCGATCTGAACGGCGACGATGGTGGAGCCTACCGGCGTACCGGCGAGAATGGACGCCAGAATGCCGAGCAGCGCACAGAAAACCGAAAGGACTGCCGCGCAGATGGTCACGCTGCGAAAGCTCTTGAACATCCGCATGGCGGACAGCGCCGGGAAGATCACCAGTGCGGAGATCAGCAGGGAACCCACAAGGTTCATCGCCAGCACAATGATGACCGCAACGACGACGGCGATCAGCAGGTTGTAAAGCCCCGCCTTCGTGCCGGTCGCCCTTGCGAAACTCTCGTCAAAAGTCACGGCAAAGATCTTATTGTAAAACAGGATGAACACCGCTACGACCAGCACCGACATTCCCACGCACAGCCATACCTCTGTGGGGGACAGCGTCAGAATGGAGGTGGAGCCGAACAGCGTGCTGCACACATCGCCCGAAAGATTGGACGAGGTGGAGAAAATGTTCATCAGAAGATACCCGATAGCCAGTGCTCCCACCGAGATCATGGCGATGGCGGCGTCGCCCTTGATTTTCGTATTCTGCCCGGTGCGCAGGAGCAGCACGGCGCTGAGGATGGTAATGACCATTACAAGGGGCATTTTGTTGGTGATCTGCAGCACGGCGGCAATCGCCATTGCGCCAAACGCCACGTGGGAGAGACCGTCACCGATGAAGGAAAACCGCTTCAGCACCAGCGTCACACCCAGCAGGGAGGAGCAAAGCGCAATCAGCACACCGACAATGAGCGCATAGCGGACAAAGGGATATGCCCAATAGAGAGTCAGCTTTTCCAAGATAGCAGTCATTGGCTGTCACCGCCCTTCTTCACGTCAAACAGCCGCCCTTGCGGGCTTTGGAGATAGTCTGCCTTTGTCCCAAAGAAAACGGTGTCGCCAATATGCAGAATATGGCTGGCGTATCGGACGGCGGCAGCCACATCGTGAGAGATCATGATCACGGTGATGCCGTCCTCACGGTTGAGCTTTTCGATGAGCGTATACATTTCCGCCGTCACCTTGGGGTCAAGCCCGGAAACGGGCTCATCAAGAAGCAGCATTTTTTGCGTGGCGCACAGTGCGCGGGCAAGCAGCACCCGCTGCTGCTGCCCACCGGACAGCTCCCGATAGCACCGCCTTGCAAGCCGTGTAATCTGCATTTTCTCCATAGCCTCCGCCGCAAGTTTCTTTTCTTCTTTGTTATAAAATGGGCGGCTGCCGCAGCGTCCCTGACACCCGGAGAGAACGATCTCTCTCACGGATGCCGGGAAGTCCTTTTGTACCACTGTCTGCTGCGGCAGATAGCCGATCTCGTTTTTCCTCAGCCCATCGCCCGTCAAAATTCTGCCGCTGATGGGTGTCTGCAAGCCGAGGAGCGTTTTCATAAGGGTACTCTTGCCGGAGCCGTTTTCCCCTACGATGCAGAGATAGTCGCCTGCCAGGAGCTCAAAGCTGAGGTCTTGGAGAACGGACTGCCCATCGTAGCCGACACAGAGCCTTTGACAAGTGAGCTGAGCCATAGACCTACCTCCTTACCCTAACGCTTCCTTCAGCACGGAGAGATTCTTCTCCATAACGGAAAGGTAGGTGGCGCCGTTTGCCACATCCTTGGAGGTGGTGGACTGCATGGAATCCATGGTCAGCACCTTCTGATTCTTCCCAACGGTGTTCTGAACGATGGTTTCCGCGATCCTGTGCTGTGCACTCTCGATGGTCAGCACGCAGGGAAGTCCCAGATCGTCCACCTTCTTTGCAAGGAACGAAACGGTTTCAAAGCTGGCCTCGGTTTCGGCGGAGCAGCCCACAAAGGCGGCATAGTAGCGCAGACCGTAATCATCCACCAGATAGCGGAACGGGAAACGGTCGCCAAACAAAATGGTCTTATGGGCCGCACCGTCCACGGCTGCCTGATAGTCTGCGTCAAGAGCAGCCAGCTTGTCCCTATACGCTGTGGCGTTGGCTATATAGGTGTTCTTGTTGTCCGGGTCGATGGCACACAGCGCATCCGCGATCGTCACGCAAAGTGCTTGGGCATTCTTCAGGGACAGCCAGACGTGCTCGTCCTTTTCCTCCCCATGGTCATGTCCCATCAGCTCGTCAAGGATGTCCTCTACGGAAAGCGCATCCTTCACAAAAAACGGATTGGTCTTGCCGCTCATCAGCGCATCAAAGCCGTCGTTGCCGAAGTAGATATGGAAATGCTCCGCCTCGCCCGGCTCGTGACCGTGGTCGTTGAACTGCACATATTTGGGCGCATCGGCACTGGTGGTTTCGAACTGATAACGGACGCTGCGGATCTTGCCCTCGTCATTCCGCTTCGGCTGATAACCGGCATAGGTGTATTCGGCGGAAACGGTTTTTCCGTCTGCATAAGTGAATGTGATCGTGTTCCCGTTGATAGAGATCTTCTCAGCGTCGCATTGCCACGAGGTCTTGTACTTCTCCAAATAGGTATCCTTTGTGGTCGAGCTGTCCTCGTCCTCCTCCGCCCTGTGCTCGCAGAATTTGTCCAGGTCGCCGTTCAGCAGATAGGGGTGCAGGGACTTCCACGCACCGGCGAAATCCGAGAGAGTGCGATCCTTGATGTCATCCTCCGTGAGCTGTTCATCGTGGCTGTGACCGTGGTCGTGACCGTCCTCCTGCATACCCTCAACCGTCTCCTCCGTTTTCACGGAATCACCCAGCACCTCCAGCAGGTTGATGACCTTCATTTTCCTGTTGGCGGCGTTTTTCAGAGCATTTTCCACCCAGCCGTCGGACTCGCCGCCCACATAGACGAAGAGGTCGCAGTCGGAGATCTTGACAATATCATCGGCGGTGGGCTGATAGCTGTGCAGGTCAACGCCGTTATCCAGCAGCATGGTGACCTCGGCATTATCCGCCTTGTCGCCCAGGATCGCCCTGACCCAATCGTATTCGGGGAAGATGGTCGTGACGACCTTCAATTTGCCGGCTTTACCGGTATCCTTCGGCTTTCCGCAGCCGGCAAGGACGCCGGTCAACATCATTAGCGCAAGCAGCAGCGCAGTTATCTTTTTCATAGGCTATATGTACCTCCAAATTTGAATTTATAATAAGAACGTAAAAATGGGCGCAAAAATACAAGGGTGACGGCAACGCCGCGAAAGCCTATCCGAAAACGGATAGACTACACCCTTGTAAATAGTTCTTATTTAATCTGAAAGCTTGACCTTGAGCGAAACCAAAGTAAACGTGCGGACAAGCTCCGCGCAGGAGGGAATGATCCTGCACAGGGCATACCTAACCGCTGCGGCGAAAACCGCGGCAGCACCGGCAAGCCCAATGCTCTTGAGCAGATTTTCGCAGACCTGCAGCTGGTGGCAGATGGCGCAGTCCTCGCCGGAGCAGTTGTGGTTGGCTTCGACCGCAATATAGACAGCGGAGGACAGCATGACAGCCGCCAGCACGGCTGCCAGCAAGCCTGTGATCAAACGAGATTTTTTGGTCATAGCCTGTCCTCCTTCTGAATGTTATTCTTCCCTGCAATCCGCGCAGGTGCCATAGAGAACCGTGTCGGCGGCGTCCAGCGTGAATTGCTCACTCTGCGCCAGGCGCTTTGCAAACAGGGCGGCGTTGCCGCTTGCCATGTGAAAGGTTCTGCCGCATTTTACACAGCTCATGTGCAGCGCCCCCTTGCAGCTCTCGGCGTCAAGGTACTGATAGCAGACCTCTCGCGTGCCGCTCTTGCTGCTGCGCCGCACTTTTTCTTCCGCCTCTAACTGTGTAAGGTTCCGATATACGGCGCTGAGGCTGATTCTTTCATCCGCCAGCGCGTCCGCAATTTGCCGTGCGGACAGCAGCTCATCCGGGTGCCGGCTCAAATAAGCAAGCAGATCCTTCCTCTGCCGCGTGCTGTAACTGGGCAAGTCACCACGCCTCCAATTTGCAATTCATTTGCAAATTAGTATACACAAGGAAAGCAGAAAAGTCAATATGCGATTTATTCCCAAATTAAACGCTTTCAATGAACGCCGCCGTGTAAAAGCACAACGGAAGCATCCGGCAGATTTTGGACTGCGGGTTTTTATCGTTTTTGCCAGGAGCCCCCGCCTGACTGCGGTAACGGTGTACAGCGGCAGGTTTTTCTCAAATGCTTTATGCTAATGTGTCCCAAAAGCGTATTTGAGATTGCACTAACAGCAGAAGCATGGCAAGCCGAGAGGGCGGTATTAGAACAATTATTTTTTCGATGCTTTCCGGAATTGCCTGCATTGTTTACGTAACCGATAATCGTGGTGAATAATACAACTTCCACCTTATCAATCAAGCCCTCGAAACACGAACGGCGGGACGGGCTTTACCGTCGCGCCGCTCTGCTTTTTCAGCGGTCGAGGTCCTGCCTGTGCGTAGGCTGCTCTTTGTGGTTTTCCTCCCGCAGCATCGCGCAAACGCCCTTCTGCACCACCGTTTTATTTGACGATGGTGCGGAAGGGCCATACCTTTATTACAGCTTCTTCAATCGCTATTGTTCCGTTCTGCCTTTTATCTATTCTTGAAAAATGCCACCACAACGGCGCCGGGACCGAGGTGTGTTCCGATCACGCTGCCCACCGTTGTGTAGCGAACCTCCCGCAAATGCCCCTCCCAAATGTGGCGGCTGTCCTCGATGTACTTCAATAAAAGCGCATCGGAAAGCCCGCTGTAGCCAAGCAGCACCGGCTTGCTGAAATCAATGCCGCCCGCCTCGTCAATCTCCTGAAGGAGCAAATTATTCCCCATCTTAGAGCCGCGTGCTTTTCCAAGCAGATGTATTTCACCGTCGGTGACGGAAATCACGGGCTTGATGTTCAGTATCCCGCCGGCAAATGCGGCTGTCTTTGAAATGCGACCGCCCCGTTTGAGGTATTCAAGGGTACCCACCAAGGCAACAATGACAATATTTTTCTTCTCTTCTCTTCCTCCAGAGCCTTCGCAATTTCCTCTGCGGAGGACCCCGCGTCCAAAAGCCGGAACGCAAGCTCTACAAGGATGCCGGTCCCCATTGCCGCGCTTGCGCCGTCTACGACATAGATGTTTTCATATTCCGCCGCCGCAATCACGGCACTTTGATATGTGCCGGAGAACTTGGACGCAAGGGTGATGACAACGGCGGCTTCTCCCGCCTGCCTTGCCGTTTCAAACGCGCCGATGAAGTCGTTCGGGGTTGCCTGACTGGTGGTGGGCAGCACATCGCTCTCGACCAGCTTCTCATAGAAGGTCTTGTGGTCGATGGTCACGCCGTCGATATATTCCTCCTGACCGAAATGAACGGTGAGGGGAACCGTATAGACCCGCTCTTTGATCTCGGGGACCAGATCCGCGGTGGAATCAACAATGATCCTTGTTTTCAATTGCATCACATCTCCTTTTCTTCGCTGTTTTGGACGATAGCCTCAAGGCTTCTGCTGATGGTGGATAGACAACGGTAAAATGCAATCCTTTCATTCTCCGTGAGAGCATGGCTGACCGTTTCAAGGATGTCGCCGATCTTCTCTGCAATTCTTTTGCCGGCATCCCGCCCCTTATCCGTCAGAAGCAAGGGGCTTTTGTACCGTTTGGCGCCGGTGTCGCGCAGGAGAAAACCGTTGGTCTCCAGATAGTCCACCGCACGGGAAATGGTCGCCTTGTCCTCCTCACAATGCTCGCATAGTTCCGCCGAGGTCACGCTTCCCAGCGAATAAACGTAGTACAGACAGGACACATGGGCGCTTCTGAGGTGATAGTCGGCCATCTCCTGATTTTTGATTTTCCGTATGTCGCGGCTGATTCTGTTGATTAAAACTGTAAATGTTTCAAATCTCTCCTGCATGACTATCCTCCACTTCTGTAAATGTTGAAGTTTCAACAAGAGAACTTTAACACAGAGACGTTGAAATGTCAACATAGTCCCTGTGTAGCTTCTATTCATTGATTGCGGTATCCCGCGGCGTGAGGTGGCCTCGGCGCGGTTTTCGTGTTGCTCACAGAGAGGAAAAAAGCGGGACGCCGAGAATACAGCAAAGCCCCGCCGGAATTGCTCCGGCGAGGCTTTGCTTTTGACCACCTAAAATGCCTTAGGAAGATGTGGAACAAAAAATGTTAGGAAAGGAATTAAAAACAAGAGGAAACCGCTAAAAGCGGCTAAGAAGTTCAGGAGAGTGTTGCGGCAGCTCTTTGCGTATACAACTGCAATTGTTCGACCTTGATTGTATTTTCCCCTCCGCTGCCGCTTCGGAATTTCTCCATTTCCGAGCTTCTGATACTCACAATAACCCTTTCATTGACCTGCAATTCCTCAAAAGAAATCCTTGTAACCTTCTGCGTGGCAAAGTCGCAATAGACCATAGGAGTAGACGAACAGTCTATCAGACATTCTTCACCTAAAGTGTTTTCATCGGCATCGTCTTTTACCGTTATGGTTTGCTTTCCTGTATCAACTTCCGTGATCACTGCATTTACGGTCAGAAGAGTGTCATCCTTCAATGAGCTACACCCGGACAGGAAGATAAAGAGAGTCAATAAGCACAGGGCGATTCCTCTTTTATTTCTATGTAGCAATGTCTTATCCTCCTGTTTTTTTGCGCTGTGGAACTTATCCAACCTATGAAAAAAACGCTTCTTCCGCGCCTCGCGTCAGGCGGGACAACGCACAGACCGCGTACATATAGCCTGCAAGAATCAGCGGTGCCGGCAGTCCGTAAAGCAGCGGCGCCGGGATGATACGCCAAAACAGCTTGAGCACACCGATCTCCGCGCCGTAGGTGAAGAAGTAGTTCGCCTCCGGGCAGAGCGTGAGGCGTAACAGGAGATTGATAAGATGAGCGCCTACGGCAAGCAGGCCAAAGGTCTTGAGGATCCGCGGGATATCCTTGGGGTCGGGGCGGTAAAAGCCCAGCGTCGCCAGACTCAGGCCGCAGACAACAAGGAGAGCGTGGGTCACATAGCAGCCGAAAATTCGCGGCAGTAACAGCGAAAAGCCGGAGAACAGAGGCTCCGGGAAGAGCAGCGCCATCAGTGCGCAAGGGGCGCTACAAAGAAGGAAAACCCCATGATCGAGCGGTTCCTCTTCCACACTCCCAGCGGGATCAGGAACAGATTGATGTTGCACAGGTGCAGCGGCAGCTCATTGAAAATGT
>ERZ827458.702-NODE-702-length-38736-cov-10.663246_pt1 | contig 38736 bp, 28 predicted proteins | sample MGYA00519706_ERZ827458 | MGnify/ENA primary metagenome ERZ827458 (study PRJEB31778, sample SAMEA3449309) | human gut metagenome | biome: human gut; feature: human-associated habitat; material: faeces | place: United Kingdom | collected 2010/2012 ...
GGCGGCCGCACCGTTGGCTCCGGCGTTGTTGCCAAGGTGATCGAGTAATTTCACGAAGCTGACAACAGCATCGTCCAAAACAGCCCCGCGTTCGAAAGAACGCGGGGCTGTTTGAATATTCAAAGAGAGGAATACCAACCGGGAACCACTCGCTGAAAACCGTCGTACCAGTCCATGACGTCCCCGGCCTGATGCAGCATGACCTGAATCTCTTCTTCGCCGTAATCTATGGCCCAGTAAACCGAGGACAACGTGTTGCTCCCGATGTAAAAGGCCAGACACTGCCAGAACGCCGGGGGCGGATCCCCGTCAAAATATCCGTCCACCATGCCGGAGGCAAAGGGGGGAGCAACCTGCGCACACCACACGATGCGGTTGAACTCCTCCCATGGGTCGCCAAAATCGAAACGGTCAAAATCAATAACGACCAGCTGGCTGCCGCAAAGCATCATGTTTCCGATGTGATAATCTCCATGCTGAAAGGTTTGAGGGCGGCCCTCCAAAACCTCCCGGTGCTCGGTCAGATAACGGATCACCGCGTCATCGCCCGAAAAATGCAGCCCGCAGCCGCGGTATTTCTGGATTTTCGCATTGGCTTTGCGCCCGAAGCGACTGGCCCAGTCCTCCTGACCGGCGGGCGCGGGAATGCTGTGAATTTTTTGCAGGATACGGCCTGCCTCCAGCCCCAGCGCGTATTGCTCCGCCGTAGGCAGCCCGGGGATGACCGCCTCCGCGTCTTCCCCGTCGATCCAGGTATAAAAGGTATAGGTGCCGCCTTCCCATGAGCCGAACTCTACGGGGAGACACATGGGAAGGCCGGTTTCCGCCACGCGGCCCAGCAGGTCAAACAACTGCCGCCGCGTCCCGCTTTTTTCATGGGGCGTGAGCCGGAGCAGGTATTTCGTCCCATCAGCGGTTTGCGCGCAGAATTTTTTGTCGCAGGACCAGCCTTTATGAATGGGCTCTTTTTGTACAATGGCGTTCCAAAGCATACGTTTCCTCCGAAAAATGAATGAGAAAATCAACGGGGCTGCGGCAGTGAATACCGCAGCCCTGCAAATAGTTTCAGGCCCGTTCGATGACCGCCACCGCAGCGGCAGCCCCACCTTCGTGGGTCAGGCTTAGATAGATCATTCCGCCGCCCATGACGCGCAACTTTTCCGCCGCAGCGCCGGTCAGCTTGTAGTGGGGAGCACCATTTTCATCATGGCGTACGCCGATCTCCCGCAGGGAAATGCCGCCGCTAAGCCCCACCCCCATGGCTTTCAGCAGGGCTTCTTTGGCGGCGAACATGGCGGCGGCGCTCTGTGGGCCAGTCTTGCCTCGCTGCGCAATGTAAGCCTGTTCTTCCTCCGTGTAATAGCGGGAAAGGAAATTGGCGTGGGCCGCCATGGCTTTTTCAATGCGTTCCACCTGACACAGGTCGATACCAAGCCCGATCATGGATGCTGCACCGCCCAGAGCGCATTTTGAATGGCGCGGGCTGTCACTTCCGCCGCAGCGGCGCAGAGCTGCACCGGGTTCACGTCTGCGTCAATGCGGCCGGTGCCCAGCGCAAAGACGGTGTCGCCGTCCATCTGGGTATGCACCGGACGGATGGTGCGGGCGTAGCCATCGTGGGCGCAGGTAGCCATGCGCAGGGCCTGCGCCTTGGTCAGCACCGCATCCGTGGCGACCACGCCGATGGTGGTATTCTGGCCGGAGGGGGTACCGATCTTCAGCATTTCCGGGATGGGCGCACTACCGTAGAGCAGGTTTTCGCACAGCACCGGCTTGCCGTCGGCCAGATGGCCGCAGGCCAGTACCTTGTCAGTATTGGCTTCATAAACGTCGCCGCAGGCATTGACCGCGACGATAGCGCCCACAGTCACGCCGCAGCCCAGCGTGATGCTGGCCGTGCCGATGCCGCTGGGGGCGGGAACCGTACCGGGGATCAGCTTGCCCACCGTCGCGCCCGTGCCAGCACCGAACGCGCCCTGACGGACTTCCTTGCCGGCCTTTTCACAGGCCTCGTAGCCCATGGCCGCATCCGGGCGAACGTGAGCGTCGCCTACCTTCAGATCAAACAATACCGCCGCAGGCACGATGGGCACTTTGCAGACCCCCATGTCCACCCCGGCTCCGTGCTCCTCCAGAAAACGCATGACCCCGGAGGCACTGTCCAGCCCGTAGGCGCTGCCGCCCGAAAGCACTACGGCGTTCACGCGCTCCACCGTATTCTCCGGTTTGCAAAGGTCGGTTTCCCGGGTGCCCGGAGCCGCGCCCCGCACATCCGCGCCCATGACCGCGCCGTCGTGACTGCAAAGCACGACCGTCACGCCGGTTTTGGCCGCGTCGTTCTGGGCCTGTCCCACGCGGATGCCATGCACTTTGGTGATGCTGCCTTCAAAAAGTTGCTTCATGTGAAACCCTCCTTATATCGTGAAGATTTATTCAAAACGATCCGCCGCAATCTTTTCCACGCCGAAATAGCGAGCGGTCGCCTGATTCAACCAACTGTCCGGGTCGCTGCCCAGCTCGATGGGGCCGAACATATCGTATTTGGAGCGGCTCAACACGCCGAAGGTGTGAATGTCAGTCTCACCTTCCTCCCGAAGGGCAACGATCTCCGCCGTTCGCGCCTCGTAAAGGCGGTAACGGTTGTAATCGTTGGGGAGCGCCTGCAGCATATCGACCGCCAGCAGGAAACAAAGCAGCAGCGAGGCGCCGTTCAGCGCCCAAGCTGTCTTTGGCCCTTCCAGCGTCGGCAGTAGTAAGGCGCAGGCGGCGATCATCAGAATGACCGGCCAGAATACGATCCGCAGGGGATAGTAGTTCGCCAGCGTCATGGCCCCGTTGCAAAGGAACGCCGACAGGGCGGTCAGGCATGCGAAGATCCGACGGTCGCGGGTCTCCGGCTGCGTCGGGCTGATTCCCAGCAGCACGGCAAAGACCACTGTGGGCGCAAGCAGATAGCGTTTCCAGTTTTGCAGCACTTCCACCAGCCGTTCCAGATAAACGCCGAAGCCGGCCACACCGCCCGCCACGCGCTCCCGCTCTCCCGGCGCGGCCATGAGGAAGACCCAGCCCGCCACGATACAGAAGAGAACGGGCAGCATCCAAAACGCCCAGCGCTTGTGAACGAAACGTTCCGCCAAAAAGCACAGCCCCAGCAGGAACGCGAAAGCCATGGAAAAGTTTTCACTGGTGTTGCCCACCAGCAGGGCACCCAACGACAGCAGGATGACCTTGCCGATACGCGGGGCCGCAGCCTGATCGATCAGCGCATTCCGAAAGGGAATCAGCATCCAGACGGCCAGCGTTCCAAACCAGAGATAATTCAGCGACCCGGACATCCATAGAACCGGGCTGCCGAAGTCCGGCAGAAGCAGGAAGACGGGACAGCCGACTAATAGCAGCAGCCGCACATCATGGCGCCGCGCACCGCCCGCCAGCCGGTACAGCCCCAGCACCAGCAGCACAAAAACCGCCGCGTTGCAAAGGTCAAAAATGAAATTTGGCAGCATGGCGAACAACTGCACGAAAAAGTGCGCCGCATAGCGCCCGTTCATCACCTTGCCGTGGGCAATCAAGGACGGAATCAGCTGATCGAGCCGCGTCATCCGTTCGCCGGTCAGACAGCTGAAAGCGTAATAATAATCGTCCATGCCGAAGGGCGTAAACAGATTGAGCGCCAGCATCAGCAGATAAAGCAGCAGTAAGGAGGCGATAAACAGCTTTTTTGACCCTTGCGGCGAAATGGAGCACATTTCTTTTCCCTCACGATCTTTTGAGTTTGAATCAAAACTTCGGCGGCATCGACAGAGCTGTTCACTTTGACGGGAAGCTGCGCCACCCAATCACCAGAAAGCTACGCCAGACCCGTGAGCCGTGGCACCCGTCGTGCCACGGCGGTAAAACCCCGGCCAACTGTCTTTTCTCCGAGCACCCCGCGCCCTATGGGCGCGGTTCGGAGTCCAGAGGCGCTGCTCCTGGCGCGAGGCCCGTTGCCGAGCGGCGGTCTGTGTCACCCAATCAGCGGGAAGTCACACCAGACCGGCGAGCCGTGGCACCTGTTGTGCCACGGCGGTAAAACCCCGGCCAATCGCCTTTCCCTCGAGCGCCCCGCGCCCTATGGGCGCGGTCCGGGGTCCAGGGGCACTGCCCCTGGCGCGAGGCCCGTTGCCGAGCGGCGGTCTGTGTCACCCAATCAGCGGGAAGTCACACCAGACCGGCGAGCCGTGGCACCTGTTGTGCCACGGCGGTAAAACCCCGGCCAGTCGCCTTCCCCTCGAGCGCCCCCGCGCCCTATGGGCGCGGTCCGGGGTCCAGGGGCACTGCCCCTGGGGTGTAGCCCATGAGACCGCGGACGGATACGTCGCCGCAGACGACCACCCGTAAAGAGCCGGAAGCATCCCGGACTAAGAGCGCCCCTGCGTCGTCCATGCCCTCCGCTTGACCGATGTATTCCTCCGTGGGCGCAATGACCCGTACCGTAGAGCCGATCGTCACCGAACGGGCACGGTATTCCGGGAGGATGGCGGGAAGCCCGCCCGCCTCCAAGCGGTCGATGACCCGCTCCACCGCTTCCAGAAAGGCGGCTAGAAGCTCCCGTAGGACCACGGGCGCGGCGGCGGGATCGCAGCGCTGTTTTTCCAGAAAAAGCGACGTGGCCGACGCGGATAGCTCCGGCGGAAACTCCCGCTGATTTCCGTTGAAACCAACGCCCATGATGACGCAGAGCCGTCCCTCCGGGTCAAAAGCCCCCTCACAGAGAATGCCCACGCACTTCCGCCCGCTGATGACCACGTCGTTGGGCCACTTGATGCCCGCTTTCAGACCGGGACAGACCTGTTCGATGGCCTGCGAAGCCGCAACTGCCGCCCCCAGCGTGCAGAGGGGAATCTGCTCCGGCGTAAGACGGGGCTTGAGCAGCAGCGATACGGGCAGCGTTTCTCCCGCAGCCGCTTTCCAGACTCGCTGAAGCCGACCGCGCCCGGCACTTTGAAAGTCGCAGACCGCCACGGTGCCCGCGGGCGCGCCCTGACGGGCCAACTCCTTCAGCAGGGTGTTGGTGGAGGGAATCTCTTCTTCGTAAATGATCTCGCTTTTGCCCACCCAGCGGGTGGACAGGCGATCCTTCAGCCATTGGCCGGAGGGCAGCAGACGGTCGCTCATAGCTTGCCCTCCTCCGGCTTCGGCTCAGCCTTTTTTTTGCGCTTGCGGTAGCGGTCTTCCTCGCTGAAAACGCAGCCGCAGTATTTTTGCATATATAGCCCCAGCTCCCGGGCCTTGTCCTGCCCCTGACGGAACCACGGACGGAAGTCCCGGTACAGAAGCTCCACGCCGTATTTGGCCGCTTCCTCCTCCGCAACCTGCCGCAGCAGTTCGTGATTCTGGTACGGGCTGACAAACAGCGTGGTGCAGATGTGGGTAAAGCCGTTTTCAGCGGCATAGCGGGCGGTCGGCTCCATCCGCATCCGGTAGCAGTTGACGCAGCGGCCGTCAATGTTGTCCGCCACGGTCTGAACAAAGGGGCGCAGACCGTAATCGCCGTGCAGGATCAGTTCCAGCCCGATGTCTTTGGCATAATCGACCAGACAGTTTTTCCGGCTGCGGTATTCGGTATAGGGGTGAATGTTGGGATTATCCCAGAAGCCCACCGGCTCAATGCCCTCCTGACGAAGGGTCTCGATGCACATAATGGAGCAGGGGGCACAGCAGATATGCAGGAGCAGTTTCAAGAAATGTCCTCTCCTTTCGCCCTCCATGATAGCACAATCGCGGGCCCATTACAAAGGAGATTTTGTTTTGGGGCAGTTTATGGTATAATCGGAAGGAAAACACGGAGGGAGAGATCGTTTTGCGCAGAAAGGGAATTTGTTTATTTCTGGCGGCGCTGCTTCTTTTGGCGGAAATTCCGTCAGCCATGGCCGCGGAGGATTTGACGGCCTATTTTGAGGCGGCTCGCGCGGCTTTGGAGACCCCCGCTCAGCAGGCTTTGACGGACGGCGAATGGGAGCTTCGCACCGGGGAGACGGTGGCTGCGCCCTTTGTATCCACGGAGGTGATCCCCTATGATGAGCAGGCAGAGCGGCCATTGCCCGCCTTGGAGGGCGAGCTGATCTCGGGGGACGAAAGCATTCTGTCCGTCTCGGAGGACGGCATGGTCACAGCACTTTCAGCGGGGGAGACCACGCTGACGTACCGCACCTCTGCTGGGGAGCAGGTCTTGAAGGTCAGCGTTTCGGACGACGCCATGCCTCAACTGATCCGCAACTATCTTTACGTGCTTCGCCGGGAGTTTACGGAGGTGCAGAGGGCCCGTCTGCCCAAGTACAACAAGTATGCCAAGTGGTACTATCGCAAGAAGAATGAAGTAGGCTGGTGCTCGGTCTTCACCATTTACTGCGCCAACGCCGCCGGGGCGGAGCCTGTGAAAAAGGGCGATGTGGACAAGGAAAACCCGCCGGAGGTACAGTTCCTTCGGGAAGGGCAGGTAGGCAATCAGTACGACGGTTTCCTGTCCATGGGGCGCTTTGTGGGCATACCCCAGCCGGGCTATCTGGTGATTTATGCGGACATGAGCAACGAATACCGAACCGTCCACATCGGCTCCGTGGTGGACGTGGAGGACAGGGGAGACGGCGTGTATGCAGTTACCACCATCGAAGGCAACATGTCCAACTCGGTCAAGAGTTACTCCTATCTATACGACAGCAAGTTGGACAATCATCTGGTGGGGGTGGAAAAGGGCCTGCGTCTCCGCAGCAACATGGCCGAGCGTCCCGAATCGGAGCAGGTCGATCCCCTGATCCAATACGCCCTTCACACAGACCATTGGTCGGTCTTCGGCTTCTGCCAAACCTGGGCAGGGGCAGTGCCCCTGCACCCCACACCGCGCCCATAGGGCGCTGGAGTGTGTCGAAAAAAGTGGAGGTGCAGGAGGCACTGCCTCCTGCCAGGGTTTTAGGGGCAGAACCCCTAAGCCCTGTGCCGCAGCACTTTTCCGCGAACCAGCGAAGCGCTGTTCGCGGGCGCTGACGGCCAATCAAGGGGGGCGACAGTCTGCCGCGCCCATAGAGCGCGGGAGTGCTCGAGGGAAAGCCGGTTGGCCGGGGTTTTACCGCCGCTCGGCGAAGGGCCTCGCGGCTCGCCGGTCTCTGATGGTTGGAAAAAACAGAGACCCTATTGAAAAAACGGATTCACCGGGTCATTTTTTGGAAAGAATACAAGGTAAGGAAAGCCGGAGGCATTTCGGCGGCAAGGAGGAGAACATCGTGAAGTCACTGCAGGGAACCAAAACGGAAGCCAATCTGATGACGGCCTTTGCCGGAGAAAGTCAGGCGCGGAACAAGTACACCTACTATGCGTCTAAGGCCCGCAAGGATGGATATGTGCAGATCGCGGAGATTTTCGAGGAAACCGCCGCCAACGAGAAGGAGCACGCCAAGCTGTGGTTCAAGCTGCTGCACGGCGGCGAGGTGCCGTCCACCGAGGTCAATCTGGAGGACGCGGCCAACGGCGAAAATTACGAATGGACGGACATGTACGCCACCATGGCGGAGGAGGCCCGGCAGGAGGGTTTTGACGAAATCGCCCGGCTGTTTGAGGGCGTAGGGGCCATCGAAAAGACCCACGAGGAGCGCTACCGCAAGCTGCTGGCGAACGTGCGGGAAGGGCTTGTATTCAGCCGGGACGGCGACCGCATCTGGGAGTGCTCCAACTGCGGCCACATCGTCATCGGCCCCAGCGCGCCGGAGGTCTGCCCGGTCTGCCGTCATCCGAAGGCCTATTTCAAGCTGAAAGCCGAAAATTACTAAGAGTCCAAACGCTTCGGGGGCGCGGCAAACCCGGAAAAGGGAGCGGCGCTCCCGGAGCGTTTTCTCAGAAGGAAAACAGGTAGCAGAAGTTGGAAACGGAAGGGAGCGCCCGCTCATGAGAATCGTTCACATCAACGTGACAGCCGCCTTCAGCACTGGCCGCATTGCCGTGGAGCTATGCCGTCAGGCCATGAGGGAGGGCCATCGGGCGCTTTTGTGCTATGCAAGGGGCAGCTGCCCCTCGGACGTGCCCGGCTACCGCATCGGCAGCACGGCGCAGACTGCGGGCTACACGCTGCTTTCCCGGCTGACCGATCGTCAGGGCTTCTTTGGCCGCCGGGAAACGGAAAAGCTGGTGGCGCAGCTGAAAAAGTTCAAGCCGGACATCGTTCATCTGCACAATCTGCACGGCTCCTATCTTCATCTGCCTACACTGTTTGCCTATTTGAAGGAAAACGACCTTCCCACCGTGTGGACGCTGCACGACTGCTGGGCGTTTACGGGGCACTGCGCCTATTTTTCGCTGGGGGAGGACGCTGCGCCGGTGGACGGGGGCGGCAGACGGCGGCGGGCGGAAACCTGCGGCGAGGGCTGTCTGCGCTGGCAGAGCGGCTGCGGCCATTGCAGCCTTTTGCGGGAATATCCCCGGAGCTGGTTCCGGGATCAGAGCGCCCGAAACTGGCGGGAAAAAAGGACGCTGTTCAGCGGTCTGCCCCATCTGGTGCTGACCACGCCGTCAGAGTGGCTGAAAGCGCAGGTGGAAAGCTCCTTGTTAGGGCAATATCCCGTGTATGCGCTGCCCAATGGCATCGATACAGACGCGTTTGCACCCTGCGCGGACGAAGCCTTCCTGCGCAACGCCGCCCATTATTACGGGCTGGACGAAGCGGAGGGGAGGCATTTGGTGCTGAGCGTGGCCAGCACGTGGGAGCCGCGCAAGGGACTGGAAGACCTGCTGGAACTGGCGGAAAAACTGGGCCCGGAATACTGCGTGGCGGCGGTGGGGCTGGACGAATATCAGATTCGTTCCCTGCCGGAAAAATCGGTGCTGGGCATTCCCCGCACGGGCAACTTGAACGACCTGTGCGCCCTGTACACGGCGGCGGATGTGTGCGTCAGCCTGAGCCATGCGGAGACCATGGGCATGACGCTGGTGGAAGCGCTGGCCTGCGGCACGCAGGTGCTTTGCTGGGATGTGACCGCCATGCCGGAGATCGTCACGGACGAGGTGGGCCGCACCGTGCCCATGGGGGATTATAACGGGCTGGCACAGGCCGTTCGGGAGCTGTGCGATCAGCCGAAAAGCCCCAGAGACTGCCGGAGCCGGGCGTTGGAATACGCCGCACCCCGGCGTTATCGGGCCTATATGCGTTTGTATGACGGTATGTACCGCAATGGCCCCGGCTATTTACAGGCGGTGGAGGAAGCCTGCCGGGTTCGCACGGAAGAAGACGATTGACGATACGAAAGGAGGCGGCGCGGATGCGAAAGCCCCGCTGCGCAGGAGGAAAGAAGCTGGCGGTCTGTCTGCTGGCGCTGATGCTGCTTACCGGCTGTTCCCGCTGGAAGGTGGAGGGACGGACGGTGGAAGCGTCCCCGTCGCTGGAGCTGCTGTCCATGCCCGCCTATGAGGAAACGGCCGAGATCGTGTCCGCCACTGTTTCATCCGAAGCGGGCCCGCTGCGGGTGGATGTGTGGCTGGACGCCTCGCAGGTCATGGGCGGCGTGAACGAGCATGAGGACAGCATTTATCCCCGGGCCAGCGCCAAGTATCGTCAGGGCGGCTTTCATTACCGCTATCAGGATCAGGTGGGCTGGTACGAAAACGTGCTCAAGGACGTGCTGACTGCCGCCGAGGGTTCCCGCACTCGGCTGCTGCGGGCGGGCAACGAGCGCCTGACGGACGATTTTCTCCGTTCGCAGGGATTTGACGGCACGGAGGATCAGCTGCGTTTTTTTCGCCGGGACCTGCTGACCTACGCTGTCGACCCCATGCCCGATGTGTTTTCCGCTTTTTCTTCTGAAAAAATGACGGACAGCTTCTATGCGCTGGGTTCGCCTCTGATGAATCAGATGGAGCGCTTCGCCGGGGACGGCGGCGCACTGTTGGAAAATCCGGGCCGGGTGGAGCAGATGAGCAAGGCGCTGCAGGACTTCATTGCGGCTTTCCATCAAAAGAAACAGGAACCGCCCGCCGAATACAGCGCCGTGGAGAAGGACGACGATTCGCCGCTGTTCTACGCCCTGCAAAATCTGGACACGTCCCGGCTGTCGGTCGTCACCTGCGACCCGGCGGCGCTGCGCCGCCTTACCGGCACAGACGTCAGCGGCGCGCCGGTGGATTATCTGGAAGAAATTCTGCAGGAACGCGGCGTATTTGATCAGGGCCTCATGGTGGGACTGTACGTGATGCAGCTGGATTACATGGGGCAAATGACCAGCTTCGGCGCGGCGGACTTTGCGGAGCCGCTGCTCTGGGGACGGCCCGACTATGCGGAAAACCGAACCACTCAGGGGGCTATGCCCATGCCCCGGCTTCTGTATCTGCTGGCCGTGGGCCAGCCTGAACAGGTACGTGCCTATACGGAAAAATTGAATGCGCTGCTGGATGCGGACACGTCTTTGCAGGGAACCCGCGGCCCGGAAAAGGGGCAACTTTGCTACGCGGCCCATGGAGAAACAGTGACGCAGGAGCCGTTTTCGTTCTTCTATGAATACACGGAAATTCAGCGCCCCTCGGCGGGGCTGTACACGCAGCTGGCGGACGGCTTCATCGTGGAGACGGAGCAAGGTACGGTCAGCCGGGAAAATGGCCTGTACACCGTGCGACTGACAGGCCGGGCGGGCAACGAAGGGATCACGCTCCATTGGCCCCTTCAGGCAGTCGAGGGCGCGGAAACGCTGGATTTGTCCCAACTGACGGGGACGAGCGTCCGGGCGATCGATTCGCTGTTGCTGGATTCCGTTCTGCCCAACACCCCGGAAACGGCGGAGGACAGCCGGGAGGATCGTCAGGTTTTGACCCTGCGGGATAAACGATACGTTTTCGTTCGGCAGGACGATCCCTTCGCCGATGGAAAGGAAGAAAATCCCTTTACATTGACAGATATTCACTGGAATGAAGAAAACGGACAGCTGGAAGTAAATCTTCAGGTGGATCATACGAAGCTAAAAAGCGGCTATTATCGACTTGAAGTGGAAGCAAACCTATCTGGACGACAAATTCTATGGCCAAAAGTGGACTGGATCGACCAACTGGGCACGGAGATCACCAACAGTCAGATCAGTACGTGGGAAGCCTTCACCCAGCATTTGTACCGCTGCGGCAGGCGGCTGAAAAACGTGCCCAAGCAGTTTGACCACGCGTGGGGCCCGGCCACCTCCAAGCCTTATCAGGACGTGGCAATTCCCGACTTCCCGCCGGTGTACCGGGCGCTGCATCTGCAAAGTCTGGTGCAGCAGCTTCGGGAAGGGGCCAATGTGGAAAACGTTCCGCTGATCCGCTGCGTTTTTGACGTATTCGTGGCCGATATGCCCGAACCGTAAGGCAAAGGAGAATGACGATGGGAAAAGGAAGAAGCCGGCTTCGCTATTCCAACCGAACGAAGGTGCTGCTGTGCTATCTGGCGGCGTTCGGGCTGCCGGTGCTTTGGATGCTGGCGGGGCTGTTTTGGGGATATCCCTATAAGCTGGCGGGAAGCGCCCCCCATATCGCCGAGACCTTATTGGGGCTGTTCCCGGGGCAGGCGAGGCTCGCGACCGCCGTATCCGCCGCCCAGACGTCTGCGGGAGCGTCGCCGGAGCTCTGGCGGCAGGCCTTGCAGCACCGGGAACAGCAATGGCTGCTGTTTTGGACGGCGGTTTGGGCCGCCAACTGGCTGCTGACGCTGCTTTTGCAGCTGGGCTGGCGGCTTCGGCATCAGAAGCCCTGCTTCGCCGCCCGGAACACCCTTCGCGCCATTCGAGATTACCGGCTGACCCAGACTGTGATCTGGGCGGTGAATCTGGCGGGCGGGGCGGCGCTGTGGCTGCTGGGCGTGCAGTTCGTGCAGGGCCGCACCGGCTGGGACTATGTCATTTATTTCTGTCCTTTTCTGCTGAACGGTCTGGCGGCTATCGTCTGTTTTCGGCTGGCCGCACCGCCGGTGCTGAGCGGGAAGGGAGCGTTCTTCAAGCGTCTGTAGGAAAGGGGGATGCGCCATGGGCTATTATGTGCTGGCGGTAGGCGGCACCGGGAACAAAATTCTGGAAAGTCTGGTCTATCTGGCGGCAGTGGACGGGCTGTATACGCAGGACGAGTCCGGGAAAACGGCGCCGCTCCCGGATGTCACCATGCTGTCCGTGGACGTGGATGCGGCCTGCGGCAACACCACCCGGGCCAAGCGGGCCGCGGAAAGCTACGGTGAGCTGCAGCGGGCGTTTCGGCAATACCCGGCGGAGCACCCCGGCTTTCACACGGCGCTGCATCTGGAACGTTGGAGCATGAATCTGTCCCGCCGGGCCATGTCCGTGGATAAAATGGTGGAAAATCATCGCCGGGATCAGCTCCTGAGCCGCACCCTTTTCAGTCGCACGGAATCCGCGCTGGAGTACAGCGAGGGCTTTCGCGGCCATCCCGATCTGGGGGTGCTGTTTTTTCACGACCTGCTGAACTCGCTGGACGATCTGCGCCGGGAAGGTCAGCCGGACGAAATGAACCGCCTGCTGGATCAGATTCAGGCGGAGCTGGATCGGGACGAGCCGGTGAAGCTGATCCTGTGCGGCAGCATCTTCGGCGGCACGGGCGCGTCGGGCATTCCCGCCGTGGCGCGGTTCCTGCGCAAGCGCTTCGCCGCCCGCAGCGACCGTTTTGAAATGGGCGCGCTGCTGATGCTGCCCTATTACCGGGTGCCCGCTTCTCTGGCGGACGAGGACACCGAAATTGTGGTGAAAAGCGACGATTTTCTCGACAAGGCCCGCACGGCTCTGCAATACTACGGCATGGAGGGCATGATCCGGGACGGGGAGCAGGACGAAAACGGCGTGTTCGACGCGCTGTACCTGCTGGGCCTTCCCCCGGAGGGCTTCGTGACCACCTGCCGCTACTCCACCGGCTCCCAAAGTCAGGAAAACGATGCGCATATGCTGGAATGGCTGGCTTCCCGCTGCATCGCAAAGTTTTTCCGCACCGGGTTTCGGGGCGGGGAACAGCATCACATGGACTGCTACTATTACCAGCTGCATACACCGTCCTTCTGCTGGCAGAGCTTCGATCGGGAGGAGACGCTGTACCGCCGGGGCTACGGCTCGCTGCTGAAGGCGGCGGCGCTGTTCTTCGCCGAGTGCTATCCCACGCTGAAAAGCTGCGTTTCGCTGGACGATCGTCAAAGCGCCCGGGTCAACTACTGCGCGCCCTATTTTGCCCATCGCCCTGCATCGGAGCGGGAAAAGCTGGAAGGACTTCTGAAAACGCTGTATACCTTTTTGAATTTCTACGCCAACTGGATGATCCAGATCGTGCGCACCCTGCCGCCCATTCTTTGTCAGCCCGCAGAGGCAGAGGGCCATTTGCCGGAAAACGACCTGCTGGATGGGGAAGGGATGGACGAGCTGCTTCTGCTGCTGACGCAGTATGGCCTTCGCACGGAACAGCGCAGCCGCGCTGAAATGAGCCGGGCGGCGGAAAGAATTCAGCGGGAGCTGCATCATCTGGTCGTCCGCCGGGTGCCCGACCGCCGGACGGCGGCGAAGATCATCGCAGGGCTGGGTGGCGGTCAACGGCTGGGAGCCGGGGCGGAGGGGGCCGTCTGCTCCTTTTTGGCCACGCTTCTTCGCTGCGCCGGAGAGGAGGAAGACCGATGAGAGACGAAGCCGAAAAGCGCCGGTTGGATCGCCAAACGCCCTATTTGAGCCTGCTGCCCGAAATGGACGAGGGGATGCACATCGGCTATCAGGAAAAGGCGGGCATCCAATGCGATGGCAATCAGAAGCCGCGAGAATGGCTGGAAAATTTTGCCCGTTTTCTGAAAACGCCGGGCCGGGAGGTGGGCTATGCCATCCCGGACGTGCTGGCCAGCGAACAACAGCTTCGCCGTCTGGCCCGTCTGCCGTGGGAACAGGCCATGACCCATCAGGAAATGCGCGATTACCGGGGCATTCTGGCTCTGCTATTGTTGTGGGATCTGCTGGCTGAGGACGGCTCCTGTGCGGAACTGCGGCTTTATACCATGGAGCCGGACGAACGTGGCGGTTTTGTCCGGGCCGTGGGGGAGGCTCTTTCCCCGGCGCGCGCCCGGGAAGGGCTGCAGGTATTCACCCTTTGCCGCACCCAGTCGGAGCATCCCGAGCCGGTTCCGCTGTGCCTTTTGTCCCATTCCATGGTGCTGATGCCCGCCGCCAATCTGGGCGACCTGAGCCGACTGCTGCCGCCATCCGTTCGCTGGTACGACCGGGAAAAACGCTGTTTTCTCGACCCCTGCGGCTATCTGGACGAACGGATGATCTCTGTGCTGGTGCCCCGGCTTCGTCTGCTGGCGGCGCTGAACGAGGACGTTTCCGCCCACAGCCCGATTTATTCCCCGGACGCGCCCCTTTGCGCTTTGCTGAATCGGATGATCCGGGAGATCCTGCAAAGCCGGGAAAACGGCCGGCAGCGGCTGAATGCGGGAGACGAAAATGCCGTCCGTGCGTTCCGCACGAGGGTCATGGCCGTTTATGGGCTGGGCCGTCAGGAGACGGGCCTGCGGCTGACCCGGGAGCACCTGCCCTGTCAGCTGAACGGCTGGGAAAAGAATCCCCTGCTGAAGCAGCTGGTCAATGCGGAGTACCCCCTGCCGGAGCTCCCGGAGGGGGAAGAAGTCCAGCTTTATTTGCTGGACGGCGCGGCCTTTGCCCGCCAGTCCGACGCGGCGCTGCTGGAACCTGCCGGAACGGAAGGGGAAGATGCGCTGCTTCGCCGTATCGGAGAGGAAATCGCCCTGCTGGATCGGTGGGACGAGGGCTGGCAGCGGCAGATGAGCCTGACCCTTGCGGAATTGGCCGATGAGATAGAAAATCGCACGGGTCTGTGCCCCTGCGTTCCCGGGCTGCTGCGGCAGTGGAGCGCCGAATACGCCGCCATGCCCCATTATGGGGACAGCTGCATTACCCTGCGTTACCCGGAGGACACGTCCGTCCGCAGCACCGGCCCACTGCTGAACGCTTTGCTGGGCGAAGGGGCGGACGGCTGGCTTGCAGAACCGTTTTCCCAGGGACTTTTGATGGCGGAGGGGGAAACGTCTCCCTTTGCCCCGGAAATGACCCCCTATCTTCGGGTAGAAGGACCCAAGAAAACCACGTGGTTCGCCCCGCCTATTTCCCCGGCGCTGGCCCGATGGCTGGAAGAAGCCGGCGAACGCCCCGGAGAGCACGAGCCCCATTTGCTGCCGGAAAGTCTGTGCTGCCGCCTCCTGCCGGAAGGGGTGGCGGAGGCCCGCTTTGCGCTGGGCTGCCGCGTGGACGCGCCCGAAGGGATGCGCCGTGGGCAGATCACCTTTGTGCGCCGCTACCGCCTGTGCGCCCTGCCGGAAGAAGGCGGCGCGTCTGCGCTGGACGCTGCGGCTTTGCCCTCCGTCACGGTCTGGCCCAACGCGCGCCTGAACGGCGGGCAGTGGCGGCAGTACTTTGTCCACACCCATCAGCCGGAAAATTTAGACGTATGGTCGCTTTCGCAGGAGGGTTGGGTGCAGGGCCCATGGAAAACGGCGGAGAACCGCCGCTGGCAGACCGCCTGTGTGGAACGTTTCCCGGCCATGATCGTGCTCAAACGGGGCGGGATCAGTCTGGGCGCGCTGGTCAACGACCGGCCCGTTACCCTGATCCGCCACGAGGAAGAAGCCGCCGCCGGGTTGGATTTTGGCAGTATCGCCACCACGGTGATGCTGCGTCTTGGCGAAAAGACCCAGCCCGCCGCGCTCCCGGAGGGACTGCACGGACGGCTGCTGGGCCATTCGGAAGAAGCGTGGCTGACGGACGAATTTCTGTCGGAGCAGACGGACGCAAGCGCGTGCTACAGCGTGATGGAGATGTTCGGCGACGAACCCGAAAAATGGCGGGGCGTATTGCAGGACGGGCACATTTACGCGCCCCGGAGCCTGACGGCGCTGCTGAACAAGCCCAGTCGCAGCCTGTATTACGACCTGAAATGGAGCGACGAGAACTACGCCCTGCGCTGTCTGCGGCTGTTTCTGAAACAGGTCATGCTGCAAACTTCTCTGGCGGCGCTTTTGAGCGGCGCGCCTGCCTTAAGCTGGCGAGTCAGTATGCCCGGCGCGCTGCCGCCCTATCGTCAGGAAGCTTATCTGGAAATGGTGCGGGGGCTTGCCCGGGAGGTGGCCAAGGAAACGGGAATGCCGCTGAGCGCTCGGTTCCCGGCGGTGCTGTACGCGCTGGAAAATCAGGCGGACGGCTGGTATTTCCTTTCCCGCAGCGAGGTGGACGCCCGGGGCGGGTATCTGAATCTGGATATTGGCGGCTCCACGGCCGACTTGAGCCTGTGGCTGGGCGGAAAGAACCACGCGGCGGCGGAAAGCTCCCTGCTGTTGGGCTGCCGCCAGATGCTCTATGCCTCCTTTGCGAGGGGGCACGGGGCGGAGTTTGCGGCGGATTTCGCCCAAAATTCCGGCTCCATGGCCGAAGCGGCTGCAATCATCGCGAATCGGCTGGATCACCCGGGATCCTTGGGACGGGAAGCCCAAAAGACCATGCTGCTGATGGACGATTTCTTTGCGGCCTATGCGCCGGAAATTCGTCAGGCCATGGAAGAAGCCCGCGCCGGGGGCAGGGTCAGCTATACGGAATGTCTGCTGCTGTTCCAGTTTGGGTTCCTGTTCTATCTGGCCGGGCTGATGATGGAGCGGGCGTGGCAGGAGCCGGAGCTGCGGCCCCTGATGCCGGTGAAGCTAGTGGTCTGCATCGCCGGGAACGGCGGGCAGCTGATGAAGACCCTTTCCAGAGAACAGGCGGACGGCTTGTGCCGCATGGCGCTGGAAGCCTTGAGCCGGGAGCATCCCACCGAAGCGCTGATGCCGGTGCAGAGCGACGCGCCCAAGCGGGAGGCGGCGCTGGGGCTTCTGTATGAAGACGGCGACTTCCAAAGCACACTGCAGAGCAGGGAGCGCTGGAACGGTACCTTTACCGCGCCCGGCCAGTCGGAAGAAAACCGGCTGACGGCCTATCTGCTGCGCTTCGCCAAGGTCTTCCCGCAGGCGGCAAACCGGCTGTTCGGCAGCGTCTGCTCGGAGGATCCCGCGCGCGGCGGCGTGCGGCTGGCTCCGTCCGCCCGGATGGAACTGGAAACCATCTGGGCCAACGAACGGGCCAAACACCCGGAGGACGACTTCGCCGCGTGGGTCGGCAGCCTGACGGCCTTGAAACAGCTATGGAAAATTTGACGGAAAGAGGGAAAAACGATGCTGTATTTTGAAAACGATTATTGCGAAGGAGCCCATCCGGCCATCCTTCGGCGGTTGATGGAAACCAATCTGGAAAAGCAGCCCGGCTACGGCCATGACGCTTACTGCGACAGCGCGAAGGAAAAAATTCTGTCGGCCTGCGGTTGCCCGGAGGGGGACGTGTACTTTCTGGTGGGCGGCACCCAGACCAACGCCACGGTGATCGCCTCGCTGCTGCGCCGCTATGAGGGCGTGATCGCCGCTGCTACGGGGCATATTGCCGCTCATGAGGCGGGAGCCATCGAGTTCACCGGCCACAAGGTACTGACCCTGCCCCAGCATGACGGCAAGCTGGACGCGGGGGAAGTGGAGCAATATCTGGTAGACTATTATCATGACGGCAGCTACGACCATATGGTGTTCCCCGGCATGGTGTACATCTCTCATCCAACGGAATATGGGACGCTGTATTCCCTGCGGGAGCTGGAAGCCCTGTCCGACGTTTGCGCCCGGTATCATCTGCCGCTGTTTCTGGACGGGGCCCGGCTGGGCTATGGGCTGGTCAGTCCCGGAACGGACGTGACCCTTCGGGATATTGCCCGGCTGACCACGGTGTTTTATATCGGCGGCACCAAAGTGGGCGCTCTTTGCGGCGAGGCCGTGGTGTTCCCGAAAGGTGCGCCGGAGCATTTCTTCACCATGGTCAAGCAGCAGGGCGCGCTGCTGGCCAAGGGCCGGCTGCTGGGCATACAGTTCGACACGCTGTTTACGGACGATCTGTATGTCAGCATCAGCCGCAACGCCATTCGGGCGGCGGAACGTCTCCGGGCGATCCTGCGGGCCAAGGGCTACCGCTTCTTTATGGAAACGCCCACCAACCAAATTTTCGTCATTCTGGAAAACGGGGAAATGAAGCGGCTGGGCGAAAAGGTGAAGTTCAGCTTCTGGGAAAAGCTGGACGAAGGGCACACGGTGGTGCGCTTCGCCACCAGCTGGGCCACGGACTTGAATGAGATCGAAGAACTGGGAAAGCTGCTGTAATGCGGCATGAAAAACGGCGCGGCCTTTTACAGTCACGCCGTTTTTTATGGGGCGAAGCAGTATCAATCGAACATTTTTCTGTAAATTTCATAGGCGGAGGCGCATTCTTCCGCCGGTGATCCCGTTTCGCTCACAAGGTAGTCAACGGCGGCCTGCTCGGTTTCGAAGCGCCGCAGCAGCAAGGCAGCCTCCGAAAAGCTCTTTAAAGAATGCTGAAATTCGTCAAAGCTGATCTCTTTGGAGATGCGTCATACAACCGGCGTTCCAGCAAATGCAGCAGATGGCTGTCCGCCGCATTTTGCTCCTGTCCCTCCGGGAGAAAATCACCGGCGAAGAATTCTTCGATGGAAATTTGCAAGAGTTCGCAAAGGGAATGGTACAGGCTTGCGTCCGGCAGACAAACGCCATTTTCCCAGTTGGAAACGGAGCGGTCGGTCACGCCTAACGCTTCGGCCAGCTGCCGCTGGGTCAGTTTCTTCCTTTTTCGGCACGCCGCCATAAACGCGCCGATTTTCTGCTGATCCATATGCATCATCTCCTTTTGGCATTGTAGACGATGAAGGAAAAGAAAAACACGAAACAAATCTGGAATCCAGTGCTGATTTCGCTGTTTTTCATCCAAAGGCATTGATGAAAAAACCGTCACAGCAGGGAAAGCTGCTGTGACGGTTCGCTTGTTTTTCCGTTGGACGGAAGGTTTCTCTTACAGAATGGGGGTTTCGTCTTCCGCCGTAGTGCCGATAACGGCCTTGATGCGGCGCACCCCGGCAGAGGAACTTTCTTCCTTCTGGATCTTGAAGCTCTTCAGGTCGCCGGTGTTGGTGGCGTGAGGGCCGCCGCAGATCTCTTTGCTGTACGGGCCCATGGTGTAGACCTTGACGTTCTCGCCGTACTTGCTGGTGAACAGGCCGATAGCGCCCTGCGCCTTGGCTTCGGGCACGGTCATTTCCTCGCACACGATGGGGGCGTGAGCGTCGATGGCTTCATTCACCAGCCGCTCCACCTCGGCGATCTCTTCCTTGGTCATTTTGCGGCCGAAGGAGAAGTCGAAGCGCAGACGCTCGGCGGTGATGTTGGAGCCCTTCTGAGCCACTTCGTCGCCCAGTACCTTGCGCAGGGCGGCGTGCAGCAGGTGCGTGGCGGTATGCAGACGGGCGCTCTGGGCGCTGTGATCCGCCAGACCGCCCTTAAAGCGCTGCTCCGCGCCCGCCTGGCTGGTGGCCTGATGCTTCTTGAAGCACTTCTTGAAGCCTTCCATATCCACGGTCAGTCCCGCATCCTTGGCCAGTTCGCAGGTCATTTCCACGGGGAAGCCATAGGTGTCGTACAGGTGGAAAGCGCTTTCACCGTCGATGCGGCCGTCCTTCACCCGCTGAGCCAGCTTCTCAAATTCGCGGTTGCCCTGCTTCAGAGTCTTGGCGAAACGGGTCTCCTCCAGCGCCAGCTGATCCAGCACGAAGGCCTCGTTGCGCTTCAGCTCGGGGTACACGTCCTTATACTGCTCAATGATGACCTTGGCGATCTCACCGGTGAAACCTTCGGGCATCCCGATCTCCATGCCGTAGCGGACGGCACGGCGGATCAGGCGGCGCAGTACATAGCCCTGATCCACATTGGCGGGGCTGACGCCGCGGTCGTCGCCCATGATGAAGGTGGAGGTGCGCATATGGTCGGCGATGATGCGGAAGGCCTTGGTGGTGGCTTCGTCCTCGCCGTAGGTCTTGCCGGAAAGCTCGGCGATCTTGCCCAGAATGTTTTCGAACAGGTCGGTCTCATAGACGCTCTTTTTGCCGTTGAGCACGCAGATGGTGCGCTCCAGACCCATGCCGGTATCCACGTTCTTCTGGGTCAGAGGCTCGAAGGTGCCGTCTTCCTTCTTGTTATACTGCATGAACACGTCGTTCCAGATCTCCAGATACCGGCCGCAGGAGCAGGCGGGGGAGCAGTCCGGGCCGCAGGGCTCCTTATCGGTGATGATGAACATTTCGGTATCCGGGCCGCAGGGGCCGGTGACGCCGGCGGGGCCCCACCAGTTGTTCTCCTTGGGCAGGTAGAAAATGTGGTCGTCGGCAACGCCGCAGCTGCGCCAGAGGTTGGCGCTTTCCTCGTCACGGGGGCAGTCCTTATCGCCCGCAAACACGGTGAAAGCCAGCCGATCCTTGGGCAGACCCAGATACTTTTCGCTGGTCAGAAATTCCCAGCTCCACGGGATCATTTCCTTCTTGAAATAATCGCCCAGAGACCAGTTGCCCAGCATTTCAAAGAAAGTCAGGTGGCTGAAATCGCCCACGTCCTCGATATCGCCGGTGCGGACGCACTTCTGCACGTCGGTCAGGCGGGTGCCCGCGGGATGCTTCTGGCCCATCAGATAGGGTACCAGCGGATGCATACCGGCGGTGGTGAACAGAACGGTAGGGTCGTTTTCCGGAATAACGGAAGCACTGGAGATCACAGCGTGACCGTGATCTTGAAAGAACTTCAGGAACATGGCGCGCAGATCGGCGGAATGATAGGTCTTCATAACGACAGTCTCTCCTAACGTGTTGCAAATCATGGGTTTCGCACGACCTTCATTATAGAAGAAAGCCTTTCCCGTGTCAATGCGAAAGCGGAAAAGGCCGTCAAAAAATGCGAAAACAGGGCGCTTTTCAGCGCAGAGAGGCGAGAAATTCCTTCAGAGCCGTCACATAGGGATAATTTCCGTTTTCGTCCTTATGGGTGGAACCGGCACAGTGGCCGCCCGGAAGCTCCTTGAGGAAAACGGGCGCGTCCGGCTGGAAATGGCGGATGCTTTGGTACATCAGCAGGTTCTGCTCCGGGCGGCAGGGGATATCCTCGGCATTATAGATCAGCAGCAGGGGCTTCGTCAGCGGCCGTTGACCCACGTAATACAGGGGCGCTTCTTCGTCGATGCGCTCGGCCCGGCTGTCGATGCCGCGTTGGCGCAGCATATTATAGTGGGTGGTTTGCTGGGAGCTTTCGGACACATAGGCCAGAATGGAAGCCTCGTCCACGCCTGCGTTATGCAGCAGCGCACCGTTCAACGCCAGCATCATGGTGATATAGGCGCCCGCCGACTGACCGGAGATCACGAACCGTCCGCCGCAGCCGCAGTCCTGGCTGTGCTTCTGCAAAAACGCCACGCTCCACGCCGCATCCAGCAGAAAGTCGGGAAACCTTGCGCTGGGGAACATGCGGTATTCCACGGACGCGAAGCCCAGTCCCAAGGCGGTGACGGATTCCGCCAGCGGCTCCGCGTCCCGGCGGCTGCCAGCTTCGAAACCGCCGCCATGGAACCAGATCAGTGTATCGAAGCCGTCCTGATCGGGGGCATAGAGATCCAGATGCATCCCGTTGGGGCCATAGGGGATATCTTTGGTGATGCGCATGGGCGCACTTCCTTTCTGGCGAGTTTTGGGGGATAAAGGGTGTTTCGGCTTGGATGGGGGAAAATCCTGCCGGACAGCGGGGAAAGTAAGTGCTGGTTTTGGCAGGGGTAGGACATGCCGACTCCGGCGTAGATTTGAAATTGCCGTCCTATGGGGGCTCGCTAACTTCGGTGCCCGAAGATTTCCAAAGGGCGAGCGGAAAGCCCTTTGGTGCGCCCGTAGGCGCATACTTATTGCCCCGGCGGGCTTGACGCGCCGACTCCGGCGCGGGCGGTGGGGCTGCCGCCCCGAGGGGGGCAGTACTTTCTTTCGAAGCGAAAGAAAGTACCAAAGAAAGCACGCGGCACGGCGACTACGGGAAAAAGGCTTTGATTGCCCATTTTGACGGCGGGGCTCGCAATGTCGCGCGCAATGGAGTTGGATAGCTATCACTTACGTTTGGAGCGCGCTCGTGCTCGCCTTTTTCCGCCGTCAAAATGGGCGGGCCTTTTTCCCTCCGCTGCCTATCGCCGCTCTGCTCCCCCGCAGTTGGCGTGGAGCATACTCAAATGGCGGTGCTTGGGATGCTTCGCTGCAGCTTGGATATTTTTGCGACGCAAAATGCCAGCGTGGATTTGAAACCACGCTGGCATTTTTATGCGAGCCGGAGGGCCTATCGCCCGACGGCGGTCTTTCCTATTCAACTGACAAGGAAACCATACCAGACCGGCGAGCCGCGAGACCTGTCGCCGAGCGGCGGTAAAACCCAAGCCAAGTCACTTTTCCTCTATGCCTCTGCGCGCTAGCGCAGTGACGGGTGCAGGGCTTTAGCCCTGCCAGACCGGCGAGCCGCGAGACCTGTCGCCGAGCGGCGGTAAAACCCAAGCCAAGTCACTTTTCCTCTATGCCTCTGCGCGCTAGCGCAGTGACGGGTGCAGGGCTTTAGCCCTGCCAGACCGGCGAGCCGCGAGACCTGTCGCCGAGCGGCGGTAAAACCCAAGCCAAGTCACTTTTCCTCTATGCCTCTGCGCGCTAGCGCAGTGACGGGTGCAGGGCTTTAGCCCTGCCAGACCGGCGAGCCGCGAGACCTGTCGCCGAGCGGCGGTAAAACCCAAGCCAAGTCACTTTTCCTCTATGCCTCTGCGCGCTAGCGTAGTGACGGGTGCAGGGCTTTAGCCCTGCCAGACCGGCGAGCCGCGAGGCCTGGTGCCGAGCGGCGGTAACTCCGCAGCCAACTTGCTTTCCCACGTGCGCCCCGCGCCCTATGGGCGCGGAGTGGGGTGCAGGGGGTTACCCCCTGCTGCCCCTTGTCAGGCTTCCTGCATGAAGGCGTGGTAGGCTTTGACGGCTTCGTAAAGGTCGGCCTTGCTGATGATCTCCAGCGGGGCGTGCATACTCAGAACGGGCACGCCACTGTCCACCACTTCCATGCCGTAGAGGGCGCAGATGTAGGCGATGGTTCCGCCGCCGCCCACGTCTACCTTGCCCAGCTCGGCAGTCTGCCAGGCCACGTGGTTGTCGTCCATGATCTTGCGCAGATGGCCCAGGAACTCCGCGTTGGCGTCGTTGGAGCCGGACTTGCCCCGGGAGCCGGTGTACTTGTTGTAGCACACGCCCCGGCCCAGATAGGCGGCATTTTTCTTTTCAAAGCAGCTGGCATAGAGGGGATCGTAGCCCGCGCTCACGTCGCAGCTCAGCATCCGGCAGGCGGCCAGCGCCCGGCGCAGCATAAGGTCGCTGTACTGCTCGGAGGTCAGCGCCAGCAGCTCCGCCATGGCGTTTTCGAAATAGTGAGCCCGCATACCCGTAGCGCCTACACTGCCGATTTCTTCCTTGTCCGCAAGCAGACAGCAACAGGTGTGCTTCGGCACGGCGGGCAGACGGAGAATGGCTTCCAGAGAAGCAAAGGAGCAAACACGGTCGTCGTGACCGTAGCCCAGCAGCATGCTCCGATCCAGACCGAAGTCGCGGCACTTGTCGGCAGGCACCACTTCGATCTCGGCGGAGAGCATGTCTTCTTCTTCCAGATCGTACTTTTCCTTCAGGATGGACAAGAGCATGGCCTTGACGGGCTCCTTTTCCTCGCCCGCCAGCGGCTGGCCACAGAGCAGCACGTCCAGCGCCTCGCCGGTAACGGCCTCGCTGGCCTTCTTGCCCATCTGTTCGCCCGCAAGATGGATCAGAATGTCGCTGATGCCCACCACCGGGTCGTCCGCGTCCTCGCCGATGACCACGTTCACCAGCGTGCCGTCCTTCTTGGCCACCACGCCGTGCAGGGCCATGGGACGAGCCACCCACTGGTACTTTTTGATGCCGCCGTAATAGTGGGTGTCGGCATAGGCCAGATCGGTGTCCTCGTAGAAGGGGTTCTGCTTGAAGTCAATGCGGGGCGAGTCAATGTGTGCGCCCACGATGTTGACGCCTTCGGTCAGGGGCGCTTCGCCCAGATGGAAGAGCATAACGGCCTTGCCCATGCAATTCACATAGACCTTGTCGCCGGGCTTGAGGGCCTTGCCCGCCTTGATGGCATCGTTCAGGTCGATGTAACCGGCAGCTTTGGCGGCAGCGACGGTTTCGGTCACGCATTCGCGCTCGGTTTTGCCGTTGTCCAGAAATACCCGGTATTTTTGGCTGATCTCCTTCAGCTCGTTCAGGGACGCTTCATCATATTGTTTCCACGCGTTGGGTCGTTCCATGGTCAATACCTCCAGTTTGTTGATATTAACATGGATAGTGTAGCACAGTTTTGAGGGCTGGACAAGGGGCAATCGGATCAGGCCAGGGATACGCCGGTAACGGTGTCGTCCATCAGGGCCATGACGTAGGGCATTCCGCGATCCTGCTTGGATTGGAGAATGACCTCGTCGGCGGAAAGCAGGGTGGGCTGGCTGGTCTTCTGGTGGATGACCACGGTCTGGCCGGGGACGGTGATCAGCGCCACCCCGGCGATGCGGGTGCCGTTGGAGCCGCTCTTCTGGTAATAGAAAGTCTTTACGCCCTTGCCGCCCCGGGCCTGCGGCTCGTAGTCGGTGTAGGGCACCCGTTTGCCGAAGCCCCGCTCGGTAAAGAGCAGCAGCTGATCTGCGGCGGCGGGCTGGCCCACCCAGAGGATGCGGTCGTTTAAGTCAAGAGTCATGCCCTTCACGCCGCCGGAGACCCGGCCCATGGCGGGCACCTGATCGGCATGAAAACGGATGCACATGCCGGTTTCGGAGATCATCAGCACGTCGGAGGAAACGTCCAGCGAAAGCACCGCGTGGAGACTGTCGCCCTCCCGCAGGTTCAGCGCGCCGAATTTGGAACGCTTCACGGCGTACTCGCTGGCGGCGGAGCGCTTCAGCTGGCCCCGAGACGTGACGAACAGCAGGTCGGGCAGACTGTTCAGCTCCTCCGCCGTGGCGCACATCAGATAGACGGGTTCTTCGCCGTTCTCCAGCCCGGCCAGCACGCCGCTGAGCAGAGAACCGCGATCCTTGGGCTTGTTCATCTCCGGCAGCGCGCCCACGTTCAGCTGATAGCAGTTGCCGATATTGGTAAAGAAGAACAGTGTGTGCTCCGTGTCCGTCTCAAAGGAATACACAGGCGGATCGTCCGGCTGGCCATCCTCGGTTTGAGCCGCTTTTTTGGCTTTGGGCCAGCTGCGGCGCAGATACCCTTCCCGGGAGAAGGTGACCAGCGCTTCCTCCGCCACCTTTTCTTCCTTCACCAGCGCCTCCACCACGTTATGGACTTCCTCAATGGTGGTGCGGCGGTCGTCGCCGAACTGGTCGGCCACGGCTTTCAGTTCCTTCTTGATGACGTTCATGAGCTTCTTTTCATCGTTCAGAATGGCTTCCAGTTCGGCGATGGTTTTCAGAAGCTCGGCGTATTCCTTGCGCAGGGCCAGAATTTCCAGCCCGGTCAGGCGCTGGAGACGCATGTCCAGAATGGCCTGCGCCTGAATTTCCGTCAGGCCGAAGCGCTCCATCAGGCCCGCCTTGGCCGCCTTGGGGTTCTCGCTTTTGCGGATGAGCTGGATGACCTCGTCCAGATTGTCCACGGCGATCATCAGGCCCTCTAAAATGTGGGCCCGGGCTTTGGCCTTGTCCAGCTCGTACTGGGTGCGGGCGGTGATGACGTTCTTCCGGTGGCGGATGTAGTAGCGAATCATCCGGCGCAGGCTCAATAGCCGGGGCTTGCCGTCGGCGATGGCCACCATGTTCACGCCGAAGGTGACCTGCATGTCGCTGTACTTGAACAGATAGGCCAGCACCTTGTCCACGTCCGCGTCCTTGCGCAGCTCGATCACGGCCCGCATCCCGGTGCGGTCGCTCTCGTCCCGGATGTCGTAGATGCAGCCCAGCGCCGCCTTCTTTTCCTCGCTCAATCGGAGAATCTTCTCCAGCATGGCGGATTTGTTGACCTGATAGGGGATTTCGGTAATGACGATCAGCTTCCGGCCCGCGGTTCCGTCCTCAATGTGGGTCTTGGCCCGGAGCAGCAGCTTGCCCCGGCCCGTTTCATAGGCGGCCCGCAGCTCCGGGGTGTTGAGCAGGATGCCGCCGGTGGGAAAGTCCGGGGCGGGGATGATCTGCATCAGCTCGTCCACGGTGATATCCGGGTTGTCGATCTGGGCGATGACCGCGTTGATGCTCTCCCGCAGGTTGTGGGGCGGGATGTTGGTGGCCAGCCCCACGGCGATGCCGCCTGCGCCGTTCACCAGCAGATTGGGGAAGCTGGCGGGCAGCATATCCGGCTCCTTCAGGGTGTCGTCGAAGTTCAGCCGGAAGGGCACGGTGTCCTTGTCGATGTCCCGGAGCATGAGCATGGCTAGCGGGGTCATGCGGGCCTCGGTGTAACGCATGGCGGCGGCGCTGTCGCCGTCCACGGAACCGAAGTTGCCGTGGCCGTCCACCAGCGTGCCCCGCATGCTGAAATCCTGCGCCAAGCGCACCAGCGCGTCGTATACGCTGCTGTCGCCATGGGGGTGATATTTACCTAAGCAGTCGCCCACGATACGGGCGCATTTGCGGTACGGCGTGTCCGGGGTGATGCCCAATTCGTTCATGGTAAAGAGGATGCGGCGCTGCACGGGCTTCATGCCGTCCTCCACCCGGGGGATGGCCCGGTCCATGATAACGTGCTCCGCGTAGGGGATCATGCTCATATGCATGACCTCCTCCATGGGCACGGAGAGAATGTTTTCTTCTACGACCGGGGTCTTGTCGTCTTTGCGGCTCACGAGCGCTTGCCTCCTTCTTCCAGACTGTCGGTCAGGGTGGTGAAGCTGTCTTCCCGGTTGAAGTCAGCATACTGGCTGATGTATTCCCGGCGGGGCTCCACCTTGTCGCCCATCAGGATGGTGACCAGCCGCTCGGCCTGTGCGCCGTCCTCGATGGTCACTTTCATCAGCTTGCGGTTGGCAGGATCCATGGTGGTCTCCCACAGCTGCTCGGGATTCATCTCGCCAAGACCCTTGTAGCGCTGCAGGGTGTAGCCCTTGGCGCTGCCACGGGTCAGCTTGGCCAGCTCCGCGTCATCGTAGGCGTACTGCACCTTGTTGCCCCGCTGAATTTTGTACAGGGGCGGCATTCCGATATACACATGCCCGGCGGTGATCAGCTCCCGCATGTAACGGTAGAAGAAGGTGAGCAGAATGGCCCGGATATGCGCGCCGTCCTGATCGGCATCGCTGAGGATGATGACCTTGTGGTATTTCAGCCCGTTCAGGCTGAAACTCTCGTCGATGTTGGTGCCCAGCGCGGTGATGAGGGAGCGGAACTCCTCGTTGTTGAGCACCTGGTCGATGCGCTTTTTCTCGGCATTCAGCGGCTTTCCGCGAAGGGGCAGAATGGCCTGAAAGCGGCGGTCCCGGCCCTGCTTGGCGCTGCCGCCTGCGCTGTCGCCCTCTACGATGAACAGCTCGTTCAGCTCCGGCTTGCGCCCGGTGCAGCTGGCCAGCTTGCCCACCAGCGGCGCGGCTTCCAGCGCGTTTTTGGTGCGGGCCACGTCCCGGGCCTTCCGGGCGGCTTCCCGGACGTGGGCGGCGCGGACGGCCTTTTCCACCAGCTTCTGGCACAGCTCCTGATTTTTCAGGTTTTCAAAATAGGCGGTCAGCTGCTGGGTCACGATGGCCTCCACCAGCGGACGGACTTCCGTATTGCCCAGACGGCCCTTGGTCTGCCCCTCGAACTGGGGATTCTTCACCATGGCCACCATGACGGCGGTCATGCCCTCCCGGAAGTCGTCGCCCCCCAGATTTGGATCCTTGTCCTTCAGCGCCCCCAGACGGCGGGCAAAATCATTCATCACCTTGGTATAGGCGGCTTTGAAGCCCGTTTCGTGGCTGCCGCCTTCGCCGGTGGGGATGTTGTTGACATAGGAGAACACATTCTCCGTGTAGCTGTCCGTATACTGGATGGCCGCCCGGAAGATCACGTCCTCCCGCTTGCCCTCGATGTAGATGGGCTCGTCGTGGAGGGGGGTCTTATCCTCGTTCAGGTATTTCACATAGTCCAGAATGCCGCCCTCAAACAGGAAGGTCTGAGTGCGCTGGGGCGCGCTGGCGGCGTTCTCGGCATTTTCCTCCGCCGCGTCCGCGTCGACTTCGGCAGAAACCGCGGGCTTTTCCGGGATGCGCTCGTCGGTAAAGGTGATGGCCAGTCCCTTGTTCAGATAGGCCAGTTCCCGCAGACGGCGGCAAACGGTATCGTGATTGAACTGGATGGTCTCAAACACCCGGTCGTCCGGCAGAAAGCGGATCAAGGAACCCCGCTGCCGGGTGTTGCCCAGCTGCTTCAGGGGCTGCACGGTGTGACCGGCGGTGATCTTGCCCGTGGCCGGGTCGGTCACGCTTTCGAAGCGGGCCTGATAATGCTTAAAGTCATGGAATACATCCACGGTGGTCCAACGGCTCAGGGCGTTGACCACGGACGCGCCCACGCCGTGCAGACCGCCGGAGTAGGCATAGTTTTCGTTATTGAACTTGCCGCCCGCGTGCAGCTTGGTGAAGATGACTTCGGTGCCGCTGACGCCCATGGTGGGGTGTATGTCCACGGGCATACCCCGCCCGTCGTCCTGCACGCTGGCGGAGCAGTCGTTGTACAGGGTGACTTTCACATGGTGAGCATAGCCGCCCATGGCCTCGTCGATGGCGTTGTCCACGATCTCCCACAGCATATGGTGGAGACCCCGGCTGCCGGTGGAGCCGATATACATACCCGGACGCATCCGCACTGCGTCCAGCCCTTCCAGAACCTGAATACTGCTGGCGTCATACTTCTTTGCCATGAGGTTTAACCACTCCAAATCTCTTTATAAAAGGGTGCACAGCACCGAGGACGAGAACAACCGGCGATAAGCCGCAACAATTTATTATACCACGAAGGGGGAAAAGGGTGCAAATACGAAAAAACCGCGGCAGAACGCTGCCGCGGGTGGGCCTTATTTTCGGCGTACCCGGTTTTCCCTGTCAAAGGCAAGCAGATAGCCGGAAAGAACCAGAAAGAAGTAAAACGGCAATTCCACCTGACAGAATAGGTAGCTTTCCAGCATCCCCTGCAGGCACAGCCCGGCCACAGGCAGTACCAGCAGCCGCCGGTACAGCGGCGCTTTGCCGGAGAAGAAGGTTCGCACGCCTGCGATTACCACCAGCACGAGGAAAGCCGCAGCCGCCAGAAAACCGGGGATGCCCGTGAGCATCAGCGTTTGCAGCAGAGAGTTGTGCCAGTGATACAGCGGTCGCCCGGCCATGCGGGTGGCGATGCCGATGGTTTCGCCGTCCAGACTGCCAGTCAGCAGGATAGAGGGGCGCTGCTTGAGAACGGGGAGCGCCGCGCCGTAAATATCGTTGGTACGCCCGGTCAGGGTGAGAAGATCCTGCGTCAGTTCCCGGTTCTGGGGAAGGATTCCTTCGCCAGCCGAGTTGGCGGGAGAACTGTCCTCTGTCTGCGAAACGGCGGGAATCGAATCAGCCGCAGGGGAGGCGGGTTCTTCCGTCGTATCGGCGGAGGACAGTTCCGGCTGGGCCGTGGGAAGCGTCGTTTCTGCCGCGTGCTGCAAAGCCCGACTCGCCGACGCAACGCCGCTGACGATGGCTTCATAACCCTTGTAGGCTCCGTAGGCTGTGCCGCAGGCCAGCAGCAGGGCCAGCACAACGCATAGCGCCTTTCTTTTTGAAGGCAGTCGCCCGGCGATCAGCAGAAAGACGAAACCGGCGGCTTCCAGCGAGGCGGCGATCATGGCCGTGCGGCTGACCGTGAGGCTGGCCGCCGCAAACAAGCTGACGGCGGCCACGGCATAGGCCGCTTTGGCAGGCCAGCGCCGGGCGAGGGAGACGCCGCACAGGCTCATTCCGAAACCGGCCACGAAGATCGCCGCAGTCACGTTGGGGTGCAGATCCCAAAGATTCAGCCGAGCGCCGTAAACATCGTTAAAGCCGATGACCCGGGCGAAGGAAAAAGGCTGCACCGGCTCCCCGCGAATAGCCGCGTACAGCGAGACCCACGCCAGTATGGTCAGAACGCCCGTGAAGAAAGCCAGACAGAAATGAAACGCCTTTTCCCGGCGATCCGCTTTCCATTCCGCGGCCAGTGGATAGATCGCCAGAATAAAGCAGGCAAGCCTTGGCAGGAAGCCGCTTTCATCCTGCAGGTAATGGCAGCCGTTCAGAATACGGGTGACGGCGTACCAGCAAAGGAAACCGGCCAAAAGCCAAAAGTCCGCCCCGGCCTTTTCCCGGCGGCGGAACATCCACCCGCCTGCGGTGAGAAAGCTGAGGGGGATCAATACATTCTGGATCAGCAGCGTTCCTCTTTCCGTTACAAAGCGTTCCAGCAGCAGGGCCAGAAACCACAGCAGCACAACGCAGAGATGAAGCCGGTTCCATCGGCTCTGGCGTTGATCCCAAGCGGATAGGGACATGGAAATCCTCCTTCACGCGACGGGACGGCCCATTCGCAGAGCCGTCCCTCGCAGGTTTGAGAGCCCGGCGGCGTTTTCCCGCCGGAACCCGTTTGTGCGGTTTTCAAAAATGGGCGGTGAAAGCCAGTCAGAAACCTGACCACGCCCGAAAAAGGGGACACGATTTAGAATTTCACCCGCTGGGCAATGTAGGCTTCCAGATCGTCCACCTTCACGCGCTCCTGCTGCATGGTGTCGCGGTCGCGGATGGTAACGGTGCCGGTCTCTTCGGTCTCGAAGTCCACGCAGATGCAGAACGGCGTGCCGATCTCGTCCTGACGGCGGTAGCGCTTGCCGATGGAGCCGGTCTCGTCGTAGTCCACCATGAAACTCTTGGACAGCTTCTCATAGATGCCGCTGGCTAGCGCACCCAGCTTGTTCTTCTGCAGGGGCAGCACGGCGGCCTTAAAGGGCGCCAGCGCGGGATGAAAGTGCAGCACGGTACGCACGTCGCCGCCCTCCAGCTCCTGCTCCTCATAGGCGTTGCACAGGAAGGCCAGCACGGCACGGTCAACACCCAGAGAAGGCTCGATGCAGTAGGGGATATATTTCTCGTTGGTGACGGGATCCAGATATTCCATGCTCTTGCCGGAATGATTCTGGTGCTGGGTCAGGTCGTAGTCGGTACGGTCGGCCACGCCCCACAGTTCGCCCCAGCCGAAGGGGAACAGGAACTCGAAGTCCGTGGTGGCCTTGGAATAGAAGGCCAGCTTCTCGGGCTCATGGTCCCGCAGACGCAGGTGATCCTCCTGCATACCAAGGCTCAGCAGCCAGTCGCGGCAGTAGGAGCGCCAGTAGTTGAACCACTCCAGATCCTCGCCGGGCTTGCAGAAGAACTCCAGCTCCATCTGCTCAAACTCGCGTACCCGGAAGATGAAGTTGCCGGGGGTGATCTCATTGCGGAAGGATTTACCGATCTGAGCGATACCGGCGGGCAGCTTCTTGCGGGTGGAGCGCATGACGCTGGGGAAATTGACGAAGATGCCCTGCGCGGTCTCGGGCCGCAGGTAAATTTCATTGGTGGCGTTCTCCGTCACGCCCGCGTGGGTCTTGAACATCAGGTTGAACTGGCGGATGCCGGTAAAATCCTTCTTGCCGCACACGGGGCAGACGATGTCATGCTCGGCAATGTACTTTTCCAGCTCCTCGTTGGTCCAGCCGTCGCCGGTCTCCTCGCCCTTGGTGAAATCTTCAATCAGCTTGTCTGCGCGGAAGCGGGCTTTGCAGGCCTTGCAGTCCATCAACGGATCGTTGAAGCCGCCCACGTGGCCGGAAGCCACCCAGACTTCCCGGTTCATCAAAATGGCCGCGTCCAGACCCACGTTGTATTTGCTTTCCTGAACGAACTTCTGCCACCAGGCCTTTTTCACGTTGTTTTTGAATTCCACGCCCAGCGGGCCGTAGTCCCAGCTGTTGGCCAGACCGCCGTAAATTTCGCTGCCGGCGAAAATAAAGCCGCGCCCCTTGCAAAGCGCAACCAGTTTATCCATCGTCAATGCTGCCATGGTGTTCATTCCTCCTCCGATTCGATACCCGTCCATCATAGTTGGAAAAGCGAGATTTGTCAATATTTTGATGGGGAATCGGCCCGCTTTTTGCGCATGGGAGGAGAGAAAAATGTGCTGCAATGACTGGTTGGCCGCACACAAGTCCGCTTTTTTGGCGGCAGACTGAAAAAGGAAAAACAGCGTTTTTTTGAATCTGGAGGCGCTTGAATGCGCCCGCAGACACAAAATAATGTATGCCCTTATTTCCTGCCGCTTCATCATGCTTGCGCTTTCCTTCTTCGGGGTCAGCCACTCTTTCCTATACTACAACAAACGGGAAAAACGATCAGAAGAACGGGTCTTTTGTTAGAAAAAAAGACTGCGGCCTACATGAGCCGCAGCCATAGAAAAAATGGAGGAAAAACTTATGGATGCTGCTTCCGTCCGGCGTTCAGGATAAACAGCGCCGCAGCGGCCAGACCGGCCAAAGCCAGCAGCATACCCAGAGGCGTTGTATCGCCAGTCTGGGGAACAGAGGCAACGGTGTAGGAAACCGTGGGCTTCTGGAAGTCTTCTCCCTTGCCGACGACCTCTGCGTCGGTAGCCTTCGGATACAGCGTAGCCTGATTGTTGGTATAAAGGCCGTCATATCCCTTGCTGCCGTCCCGATCATAAATTCCATAGGTGCCAACGGCAGTCTTGGGAGCCATCAGCTTGACGGTATAGTGCAGCTGCACATAACGGAGGTTGGTAACGGGAACATTGATATCCCAGCGGAAGTTTTCAGTTCCGTCTTCTGCGGGAGTATAAGTCAGAACGTAGTCATAGGAAGCGCCGCCGTCCCCGACTTCATGCTTACCGAAGCCATAGACGTTCTCACGGATCTTCACAGCATTCAGCTTTTTCTCGCCAACTGTAACATAAAGCTTCGCTGCTTCATTGACCAGATCGAAGTTGTAGTCACCCTTCACATACCCCATGTAGTTGGTGACGTAGGAACCGGCGTCTACGGCGTAAAGAATCTCATTCTGAATATCGGAGAAATTTAAAATTTTTCCTCCATTCAAGTAATTCATAAAGCAATGCGAATCATCGGCATTTCCTTCGCCTGCCGAGCCGTCTTTTGTTGCAACAGAGTAGGCGTTATATCCCGCTTCCTTGATCTGCTGCCAAACCTGGTCGGCATAGTAAAACGCCATATCCCGATTGTTGGCAGTCCGCTTATTACAGGGCTGAGACTTAAAGTCGTCGCTGGGCAGGCCCTGATTGAAGTTTTTATCGTACTCGCAATGATAATCATATTGATCGCCGTTGCTTTCCTGATTTCTGGCTTCCACATCTTTCAGATATGCCTGCCAAGCAGCTACATCAGATGTGTTTTTGGGACGCGCAACATTAACCTCAGGATAGTTATTCGGCTCATAAAGTCCATTATCCCAATAACCGCCGGCAAAACCCTGATAATTTTCCTTGGTATAATAAGAACGGGTAAACGGCGTGTCGCTTGCCCAATTCCCATCCTTGCTGTACAGATAGGTGGAACCGTCCGAAACCAGAACCAGGTATTTTTTATTGGAAGAGATATTCTGATGTTCTTCCAAGGCTTCCTTACCGGCCAAAAGGCCGGCGTGGATATTTGTGCCGCCGGAATATTTATCTTCCAGAGCTGCCTTTATCGCTTCAAAATTCGTCGCAAGATCAAACCAGGCGGATTTGAAAGCCCGGCGCTTGAACTTCACAACGCAGACATTCACGGCAGCGCCGCTATCCCCGGCAGCCGTTTTCAATGCATTCAGAAGGGAAAGAGACGCTCTCACTACATCGGTATCAGCAGAAGAAGAACCATCCAGCACGAACACCACATCGGTTTCCAGCTTTTCTTCTGCGCTGGGCAGAGAAAGCGTTACGTCAGACGTCCAAGTGCTGGGGTTCAGCGCGGTTGCTGTCTTGGATTTAGAAGTACCGGCTACCGCTGTACCTTTAGTTGAAGCTGCGAAGCTTACGGTAGCAAAGCTGAGAACCAGCATGAGAGTTAGAATCAACGCAACCAGCTTTTTCATGAAGGAAAACGCTCCTTTTAGAATGGATTCTTGGAATGTGACTTTGATTTTATTGCTTGAGTGAAGCACGTTGAGAGAGCCGTTATTGCTCCAAACAGTGTCATATTATCACAAAATGAGATAAATGTAAACAATCAATATTATAAGTTATAAAGTAATAAAATAAGAGGTGAAACGCATGCGGCTGAGGGATCTCCGGGAGGATCACGACTTATCCCAGAGCACGCTCGCCGCTTATCTTCATATATGTCAAAATACCTATTCTCAATATGAAACAGAACGCCGGCAAATTCCGATCAATGTTTTGATACAACTGGCGCAATACTATGACACTTCGGTCGATTACCTGCTTGGATTGACCAATGAAACGCGTGCTTATCCGCGCTGCTGACTGCGACACAAAATTTGGTTTTACATAGAAAACCCCCGCCTTCTCCTATGAGAAAGCGGGGGAAAATGTTTTCCGTCAGGCCTTTTTCTTTTTGAAAGCCAGCAGGGCAATGGCAAACAGACTGGTAAGGCACAGTCCAATTAGCCATTCCATCGGGACGCTGTCGCCGGTCTGGGGCGGGGGAGAGGCCGGGGTAGGGGTAGGCGTCGGTTGTTCGGCAGTCTTCCAGCTAAGCTCAATGGGGCTTAGACTATTGACCCGAAAACGGATTCCTTCTTTTTCGGCGGTCACATCCCTGACAGGTTCGTACCAGGTCAGATCATCGTAAAAATAATGGATGACACGATAGGTAAACGGCATTCCATAGCTGTGTCCCTGAGGATAGGGCAGGTAAATTTCGATTCCCTGCTCACCGGCGGTCTCATCAAAAGTCTGAATGGCGTTGACTTCTTTATCCCACAGCGCCAGATCCACTACATAAGAATTGTCACCCGTCTGGGGACGGAATGCTGCGGACAGGAGCTTTTTGCCGCCGGGGCTGATCACCGCCGGGCCGTCCAACTTGCCGGGGATGTCCTCTGCCTTCTCGTAGACATAGGTGTTGGGATGCAGTGCGATCTCCTCCGCATTTTCGGCAAACCATTCGGTCATCAACGCATTGCCCGCACTGTCATACCAGCGAATCGCGCACAGGGTGGCCTGACCCGGCTGAGTTTTCGACGCAACGGCATACAGGTTCGCCTGATATTGAGACGTGTAGGCGTGCTGGAAAATACGGTCGCTTTCATGGAGGATGAGGTCAACGGAGCCGCCGTTAAGGGGCATGCGGGTCCTTTGGCTGAGCTGCTGATCCAGCTTTTGCTGATTGCTTTGCGCCGACGCTTCATCGAACGCACTCGAGGAATCCAGATAGGTCAGCTGATAAGACGCAGCGCCCGGGTAGGCCGCTACCGCATAGTGCTTGAGCGCTCCGGGCAGCTGATGGGCGGCCACTTCGCTCACATTGCCTGTCTGCATGGCTTGAATATGAGCCAAACCATTTTGATAGGTGATCACCACCGTGCCACCGCCAAAATCGGTAGAACAGGTAAAGCGATCGGCGGGAATGGACTGCCAGGCCCTGTCGTTCAAATAATCCAGACAGACCTTGCCGTCGTCTGTACAGAAACGGTAGATTGTCAACTGGCCGCTGCCCTTCAGGGACTTTCCGTTTTGATCCAGAAATTGGTAGGTCGCGCAAATGCTGGCAATGCCTTCCAAAATATGTTCGCCCTGCTTGTGCCGGATATTCAGGGTCAGGCGGGAATCCCCCGAAGTATAATCGAACCAGGGGGATTGATTCATATAGACCTGACCTGATTCGTCCGTGCATTTGACGTTGACGGTGCCCTCGGGCAGTTTGAGGATCGTTTGAATGTTGGAACTGCCGACCTTGGAAGTGCGATCCTTGTCAACCCAATAGATCACGCTTCCGTCCTCTACCTGTCTGGTAATGCCGTTATCATTTTCCGGATAAAACCGGCTGTCGATCAAATCAACAGGAACAAGACCAAATACTGTATTCACGCCCGACGGGGTTCCCAAAGAGAGAGTTTTGAACCAATCCTCTGCCACTGAGGTCTGCATCCCTGCCAGAATCAGACACAGTACTAAAATCATCAGCCACTTTTTCCGCATCCGTCAGCCCACCTTCGTGTTTTTCCATGGAATATTGGGAAGTATTGGGAAAACCTTGTCAGCATCATATCATAGATTGGTACGTAAATCAATCTTGTATGAAAACATTTGCTGTGTTTTTAGACTGCAAATCGGCATAAAAAAACCCTTCTTCCGATGAAACGGAAGAAGGGAAAAACGCATGTTCAGCCGCTGACGCGGTCTATTGGCATTTTACAGAACGGGACGCTGCGATCAGCCCAGCTCCGCGAAGTACTTGATGGTGCGGACCATCTGGCTGGTGTAGCTGTTCTCGTTGTCGTACCAGGACACGACCTGCACCTGATAGGTGTCGTCGTCGATCTTGGTGACCATGGTCTGGGTGGCATCGAACAGAGAGCCGTACTTCATACCGATCACGTCGGAAGAAACGATGGCTTCTTCGTTGTAGCCGAAGGAAGCGGAGGCGTTGGCCTTCATGGCGGCGTTGATGGAATCAACGGTCACGTCGGAGCCCTTCACAACCGCCACCAGAATGGTGGTAGAACCGGTGCACACGGGCACGCGCTGGGCGGAGCCGATCAGCTTGCCGTTCAGCTCGGGGATGACCAGGCCGATGGCCTTGGCAGCGCCGGTGGAGTTGGGCACGATGTTCTGAGCGCCGGCACGGGCACGACGCAGGTCGCCCTTGCGGTGGGGGCCGTCCAGGATCATCTGGTCGCCGGTGTAAGCATGAACGGTGGTCATGATGCCGCTGACGATCGGATACTTGTCATTCAGAGCCTTGGTCATGGGAGCAAGGCAGTTGGTAGTGCAGGAAGCAGCGGAGATGATCTTGTCTTCCTTGGTCAGGGTCTTCTCGTTCACGGAGAAAACGATGGTGGGCAGATCCTTGCCGGCGGGGGCGGAGATAACGACCTTCTTAGCGCCAGCCTTCAGGTGAGCTTCGCTCTTTTCCTTGCTGGTGTAGAAGCCGGTGCACTCCAGAACGACGTCCACGTCCAGCTGGCCCCAGGGGCAGTTGGCGGCGTCCTTCTCGGCGTAGATCTTGATTTCCTTGCCGTCCACGATGATGGAGTTCTCGGTGGACTCAACGGTGTGCAGGTTTTCGCCGATGTGGCCGCAGTAGGAACCCTGAGCGGTATCATACTTCAGCAGATGAGCCAGCATGGCGGGGCTGGTCAGGTCGTTGATGGCGACCACTTCGTAGCCCTCGGCACCGAACATCTGACGGAACGCCAGACGGCCAATACGTCCAAAACCGTTAATCGCAACTTTGACCATAAGAATATACCTCCCAAAATAGTGATGAAACCCACCCCATATTTTACAAAATGAACGGACGTTTTGCAAGGGGTAAAGGCAACTTTACGAAATTCTTTGGGCAATTTTCCGGGATTTGCGGTTTTCGGACGGCACTGGGCGGCAGGATACGCCGCTCCTTTGTCGAAAAAATAGCGGTGAAAAGAACGCAACGGGAAAGGACACCGTGTGAATGAAGATCGAAAAGCTGGTTCAGCACTGGGAGCCGGAGCTTCCGCTGCTGTGCTGCCCGAAATGCGGGGCGGAATTTACGCTGGAAAGCGGGCAGCTCCGCTGCCAAAGCGGCCACTGCTACGACCTTTCCGCCAAAGGATATGTGAATCTGGCCCCGAACCATGACCAGAAGAAGGAAAAATACGACGCGGCGCTGTTCGAGGCCCGGAGCCGCATTTTTGCGGACGGGTTCTACAGGCCGGTGCTGGACACGGTAGCCGGGATGCTGACACGGCGGTTCGGCGAACGATCTTTTACCTTGGCAGACGTAGGCTGCGGCGAGGGATATTACTGCGCCGAGCTGGCGCGGCGATTCCCTTCGTCCGTCTTCTTTGGGGTGGATTTGAGCCGGGACGGCATCCAGCGCGCCGCCCGAAACCGGGAAGCATGCTGGATGGTGGCCGATCTGAAGCGTCTTCCGTTTGTGCCTGGCGGCATGGACGTGGTGCTGGACGTGCTGACTCCGGCGGATTATCAGGCGTTTTCATCGGTTTTAGGGGAAAGTGGTGTGCTCATCAAAGTCATTCCCGGGGCGGATTATTTGAAGGAAATTCGGGATTTGTTCCGGGACCGTCTGCGGAACCCGGACTATGACAACGAACGGGTGCTGCGTCATCTGGAGGCCAACGGGGAAATTCTGGAGCGCGCGACGGTTTGGGCGGAGTTCCCGCTGGACGAGCGGCAGTCGGCGGATTTCCTGCGCATGACGCCTATGACGTTTTCCATTCCTGAGGAGGAACGGAGAGAAAAGCAGGTGGAGAAGATCACCATTCATATGGAGGTTTGCATGGTGAAGGTGAGGGGCTGACGCATTGGCTTTGGCGCGGGAGCGTAGGTGCAGCCCCATGAGGTTGTTGATTCGTTTCGGAAGGCGAACCGAAGGGGTGCAGGGGGCGAGCGGAAAGCCCCCTGCAAGCATCAATGTGCGCCAACTTGGTCATAAGAACTCCTTCGCTAGAGCTTGACGCGCCGACTACGGCGCGGACGGAAGGGCTGCCGCCCTGAGGGGGGCAGTACTTTCTTTCGAAGCGAAAGAAAGTACCAA
>ERZ827458.703-NODE-703-length-38695-cov-4.545135_pt1 | contig 38695 bp, 33 predicted proteins | sample MGYA00519706_ERZ827458 | MGnify/ENA primary metagenome ERZ827458 (study PRJEB31778, sample SAMEA3449309) | human gut metagenome | biome: human gut; feature: human-associated habitat; material: faeces | place: United Kingdom | collected 2010/2012 ...
TCCCCCTCGGCGTAGGGTCGGTTGCGACTGGGAAACAGGCTGGTATTACCTGAATTCGCGATATTACCTGTATGTAATTTTTTATATTTTATTGACAGCTTATCATTTGGAGGATAATACGCATGAATGATTATATTGTTTTTGAACGTATCTGGCAGGATATGTTTTACTTTAAGATTTTGGTAACGTGCAAATCGGACTATGTGACCGCCCAAATGGGAATTTATACATCGAATATGGATATTGAAAAGCTTTGCGAAAAACTTGACTTGTTTATTTATAAGGAGATCAATGATGTATATTGGATAAATGGCGAAGTTGGGGACTATTCTACGCCCTGTATATCGCTTCGACTGGAAAAAAACAAATTGGGGCATGTTCGAATTGAAGTATATATGGAAATAGAAGATGGGGGAGCGTTAAGCAGGCATAATTGCTGTTTCTTTATAAATACCGAGCTTGGTTTATTGGAACAGTTTAGAAAAATCCTTCCGGAAATAAAAAATCCCGAAATTGGTAAGAAAGTAATTTTGAATGAATATCATTCTCCAAATGGACATAATGGATTCATTTCCGTACCGCAAAATATAACTGAAAACAGGGCAATTTCCGAACATGGACCCAGTTACATAATTCGGCGCAGCCGGCAGTCGGAGCGGCTATAACCGCTATGCTTACTGCGGACCACCCCTTGAACACCATTCGACGAGGGAAGAGGCTGCTGACAATACGCATATGCGGCCTAATAGATGCGGCAGCATTGGCAGAAAAGTATGCGGCGAAGCTATGCAGCCAATCCGAGCGGCATACGAGTCCGTTATACCGATATCCATATATAACGATGCTGCAAACAGCAATGGAAGAAGCATCCGAGTCGATTTGTTGATTTTGTCCATGATGTTTGGGCGGAACGCAGATAAAATTTTAGCAAAATGCTCCAATTCGATTGACAAAAATGAACATTTTTGATATAATGCAAGAAAATATATGTCTAAAAGGAGATGCGATTATGAAACGTTGGAGATGGATAGCCTTATTACTTTGCGCTTTGCTCACGGTGAGTGTTTTTGCAGCCTGTGAAACGAAACCGCAGGCCGAATCCTCAACGGCCTCCTTTGACGCTCCTGTCGGTATGACCAAGCGGCTGTTCGACCATCTCGGCGAACGCGATTTGGAGGAGTTCGAGCTGGTCATCCTGTCCACGACCGAGGAATATGCGTTCGGCGACATCCAGTTCGCGACCGATGAATTGAATTCCGACCCCGTAAACGACGCCATATTCGAGCGGAATAACTTGATTGAAGATTTGTATAACTGTAAAATCACCGTTCAGTTCTGCGGCGAAGGCGAGCCGTTTTTGGAGCGTGTGACGACGGATTGTTTGTCCGGTACGGTGAACTATCAGGTCGTGGCCTCGGGCATCTCGAGCACCGGCATACCGAAGCTGGCGCTGGACGGACTGATTCAGGATTTGTATGCGATTGAAGATTCTCATCTCCAGCTTGACGGCGACTGGTGGGACCAGAACGCCATCGATGATCTCTCGATCGGCAATAAGCTGTTCTTTGCCAGCGGCGACATTGCCGTGACCGATGACGAAATGACCACGATGCTCGTTTTCAACAAGGAGCTGATTGAGGAAAACCAGCTCGAGGACCCGTATCAGCTCGTCCGCGACGACAAATGGACGATGGATAAAATGTATGAAATGTGCAAGGCGGTTGCGAAAGACGGCGGCGACGGCGTGATGAACATTGCCGGCGAGGAAGACACATGGGGGCTTATCGGCGCGGCGTTCGACTGCTACCGGCTCATTTTGGGCGGCAACGCGCCGATGGTGTCGAAGGACGAAAATGATCTGCCGGTCATTTCCGTGACTAATGCGTATAACGTCGATGTGTTTTTGGACGTCTACGAGATTATGACCGACAAATCGAGGGTCGCTTGGTGGGAGCAGTATTACAGATGGGACGATTATGAGAACGGCAGGAAGCTGACGGATCAGTTTTACGCCGGCCGCGTGCTTTTTATGGTGAGCGACGTCTGCTCGATGAACGACGAACGCATGCTGAATTCGCAGATTCAGTACGGCGTGCTGCCGCTGCCGAAATACAACGAGGAGCAGACACATTACGCTTCGACGATCAATCCTTATAAGTTTACATGCGTTTCTTTGCCGCGGGATACGTTTGTCGATACCGACAAGACCACGTTTTTGCTGGAGGCGATGGCCTATTACAACAAGAGCGAGGTGACGCCGCTGTATTACGAAACCACGCTCAAGTCCAAGCGTCTGCTTGACGAGTCCTCTGAGGAAATGCTGGATATCATCTTCAGCAACCGAATCATTGACCTTGCCAACATATTCAACTGGGACGACTGCATCCAGTATTACAATCAGATGATTATGGGGGCCGGCAACGCCGTCGTTTCGTTTATGGAGAGCCGGGAGTCTCGTATGCAGGAGGGCATTGACCAGACGGTGGAGCTGTTCCGGGACCTGAAATAGGTCCCGGAACAGGGACTAAGTTATTGAATGATCAGATAAATATCATTCAGTAAAGGGATTTGCTATGAAATGGTATGCAAATGGAATTTTAATACAAGAGGTAAACAGAAAAAACCTGTTTGTTGAAAAATATGCCGACTTTTTTCTGTATCATGGCGTGCATGCGTTTAATACAGCGCCTCTCGTATGGTTTGAGAAAGATAAGGATGCATACGAATTATTTAGAAGGCAGGGATGTAAGCAACTCGGAGCGAATGCGTATCAATTCACAGAATTTTTCACCGAAAAAGGACTGTTGAAGGCATATATCGGCAAATGTCAAGCATTACAAATAAGTCTAAGACTGTTGTTCGTAGAAAGCGATGGATACACGGAAGAGATATGGGAGAATGCGATACCGGAGAGAAGTTTTTTGGGATACGAAGTGATGGAAATACCGCTGGATCCGTGGACGCTGCTGGATTTGGCAAACCGAGAGCAGTACGAGCGATATCGGGAGGCGCTAAACGAAAACGGGCTGTTCAAAACGGAGGAGACCGCGGCAGCGTTCCGCGAGACGTACCGGCGGGAATTGGAGGCGGGTCTGGTAGGCGACGGGCCGGTGGATCTGTTTCTATGCCGGATTTATGAAGTGGCTCTGCCGGATTTGCTTAAGGCTTTGGAGCCATAAAGAAAAGCACTTGGCCGCCTAAGCCTAAAGAGGAACGTTTGCATCCATAAGGAAAGCCCATCGAAGAAAACGGTTTGGAGGCATTAAAGAGAAGACCCCGTAAAAAACGTGAAAGAAAGCGTTTGGAGGCATAAAGCCATAAAGCAAATCGTTGGCTGCCTAAAGAAAAATCCAAAGAAAAACATTTGAACCCATAAGGAAAACCCCACGGAAAACCGAATGAAAAGCCGGAAGGGCAATCTTCAGCGCGCTAAAGAAAAACGTTCGGCTTCACAAGGCGAAGCGTTTGACTCCTGGCGGAGAAGCATTTGGCGCCCGAAACAGAGAAACGCTTGGGCGCCTGAGGAAAAACCGACCCCAAAGAGCAAGACGAGAGAGGCGGCGGGCTGGCGAATTTCAGGGACGAAAGGACGAGCCCGTATACTCGAAGAAACTCCCCCAAAAAAAGGGGGGGAGACGCGTAGAGCGAAGAGAAGAGGAGGAGCGGGAAGAGATGAAAGGCGAGGAGAGGCGCGAGGGTATGGTAAGGCGACTGCTGAGTACGGCGGTGGCGGCGGCGCTGCTGCTGGGGAGCGTGACGGGCGCGGTGCTCGGCGCGGAGACAACGCAGGGAATGCCGATGGGCGCGGTAAGCGGCGCGGAGGCGGCACAGGGGACGGCGGCGGAGACAGCCGTGCTGTCGGGAACGGAGAACGCGGCGGCGGAAGCGGCGGTGCAGTGGGAAGAAGTGTCGGGACGGAGCGAGACGGGGAAGGTGTACCGGCTGTCGGACGGAAGCTATGCGGCGGTGGACTACGGACGGGCGGTGCACTATCTGGAGGACGGCGAATGGCGCTCGTACGATAACCGGCTCCGCTACATAGAAGCGGCGGGAAACGAGGCCGGCGGGTACGAAAACACGGCGGGCGATATGCGGGTGCGGTTCGCGCCGAACACGGCGTCGGGCCAGCTCGTGCGCATCGAAACGGAAGCGGGGAGCGTGCGCGTGTCGCTGCCGGGCGCGGCAAAGACGCGGCAGGTCAGCGTGTATGCCGAGCCGTCGGCGCCGGCAGACGCGCTGGCGGTGGAGCATCTGTCCGCAGGCGTGCTTTACCGGGACGTGCTGGAGGACACCGATATCGAATACCGGCTGGAGGGCGGCACGCTGAAGGAAAACATCGTTGTCCGCGCACCGGGCAGCGGGTCGTACAGCTATACCTTCGAGCTGAAGCTGAACGGGCTGACGCCGACGCTGGAGTCCGACGGCAGCGTAAAGCTGACGGCGGATAAGACGGGCGAGGTCGCGCTCGTGCTGCCGAAGGGGTATATGTACGACGCTTCGGGCGCGGCGTCCTCGGACGTGGCGTATACACTGACCGCTGGACAGGGCCATCGCTGGCTGCTGACGGTCACGGCGGACAGCGCGTGGATGAACGCGCCGGAACGGGCATACCCCGTGACGATCGACCCGACGGTGGTGCGCACCAACCACACGGTGTACAGCAATATCAAGGACTGCTATGTGTATGAGAACCAGACGGACGTCAACGGGAGCTGGGCGTGGATGTACGCCGGATATACGGGCGGGAAGGCCTATCACTCGCTCGTCGGCATCCGCGAGCTGCCCGAGCTGCCTGCGGGCGCGGTGGTCATCCGCGCTACGCTCGGCCTGCGCGCCATCGAGGTGCTCGGCGGTCCGGTCACGCTCTCGGCGCACGCGGTCCGCGGCGGCTGGGAGTCGGGTACGGCGGTCTGGGGTACGAAGCCGTCGTATGATGCGACCGTTCTGGATTACCGCATCATCAGCGGCAACGGCATATATGATTTCGATATTACCTCGCTGGCGCAGGATTGGTATGCCGGCAATGAGCAGAGCGCCAACGGTGTGCTGCTGCGCGAGCTGACGGCTTCGACGGGCAACCGTGTGAAGTTCTCGACGGCGAACAACAGCAACTACAATACCGCGCACCCGATCTTTGTCGTCGAATACCGCGACGCGAAGGGGCTGGAGGGCATCTGGAGCTATTCGACGCAGACGCTCGGCGAGTCGGGCATCGGGTACGTCAACCGCTTCAACGGCAACTTAGTGTATACCTATGCCGATACGACGACGGACGGCAGCGTGCTGCCCGTGACGGTGGGGCATGTGTACAACGCCTATCAGGCCGGAAAGCGCTTCACTGCGGCGTCGGGCGCGCAGACGGCGGACTTCAGCGCGATGAACGTGGGACTCGGCTGGAAGCTGAGCGTGCAGGAATCGGTGGTCGAGCGCACGATCAGCGGCGCGCTGTGGCTGGTGTACGGCGACGCGGACGGCACCGAGCACTATTTCTATGACTTCGACAGCGACGGGAAGTACGAAAGCGAGGACGGCTACGGGCTGACGATTACGCGGAACACCGCCAGTACCTCCGCGCGCTATACGATGCACGACGACTACGGCAGCAGCAAGACGTTCAATTCGACCGGCCGGCTCGTCCGCATCGACGACGTACACGGGAACCGCAAGAACCTTGTCTGGACAAACGGCCGCCTGACGTCGATCACGCGCACCGCGGCCGGCGCGTCCACATCGCAGACGGCGGTGAGCTTCACCTACAACGCCGCCGGCGCGCTGACGCAGATTTCCAACGCGCAGAACGGCGACAGCATAACGCTGCTGTACTCGGATACATACAACGGCGCCTACTCGTCCGCCGCGAGCAATTATCTGCGCAGCATCACGCGGAACGGCCATCAGACGCACTTCTCGTATTATGCGGACGGCACGCTGTATTACGCGGGCGACGACGAGTCGTATCAGTATGCCGTCTACACCTACACGACGCGCAACGCCGCCAGCGCGACCGAAACGCGGGCGGTGGCAAGCGCCGCGCTCTCTTACGACATGATGGATACGGGCCGCAGCGTGCGCTTCGCATACGGCGAGCGGCGGACGACCGAGACCGCGCCGGGGAACGACGGGCGCATCGGCACGTCGGACGACCTGCGCACGGTCTACCTGTTTGACTACCGCGGCCGCCCGGTCTGCGCATATACCTCCGATTCTGAGGAAGAAATCATCTACGGCGCGACCAGCGCCGTGTACAACAACTACCCCGACGGTGACCGGCGCAATCATACCATTCAGTCCGACGCCGTCGGGGGACTGGCGGCGGTGAATCTGGTCAAGAACGGCCTGCTGGACAGCACGTCCTACTGGTCGGGGAGTGTTTCCGGCAGCTATTCCTCGGCTGCCGATACGGCGCGCGCCTTCGCGGGTACCGGGTCGCTGCGCATCACAGGCTCGGGCGCCGGGTCGTATTCGCGCACGCAGAGCGTCTACCTCACGCCGGGCACCTACACCTTCTCGGCGTATCTCTATCTGAACAACGTCCGGAGTGTCTCCACGGGCGGGGGCGCGTTCCTGGAACTGGACGGCGAAAAGAGCCGGGTGTGCACGGGGACGTCCGACGCGAACGTGCAGGACGGCTGGCAGCGCGTGTATGTGACCAAAACCATCTCTGCGGCGGGGAATTACAATGTGAAGCTGCGGCTGCAGAACGCGTCGGGCAGCGTATACTTCGACTGCGCGCAGCTCGAAAGCGCGCCTGCGCCGTCGGGCTTCAATCTCGTGGACAACGGCGGGATGAATGCGCAGTACCGCTGGGGGACGTCGAACGGCGGCAGCTATGTGACCGACGCGGCACGCGGGAACGTGATGCGTGTAGCGGACAGCACCGCCGGTTCGAGCTTCTCGCTGCAGACCATCCGGCTTTGCCGGCAGGCGGAGACGAGCTTCACGCTCTCCGGCCGGGCGAAGTCCGATTGGAGCCAAAACATTAGATTGGATTGGCGCAGGAGGCTATGCAAACCGGACGAAGCGCTTAAATCATCGGTTTTGCATTACAAACAGAGAAAGGATAAAATATGCATAATATAAATGAATTGTTTGAAATGCTGGATTCCGATAATGATGCTGAAGTACAGGCTGCCGGCATTGAAGAAGCAAAGCAAATTCAATATTTCTCAATATTGTTTCAGCCTGTGGAGAATAAATCCGTTTGGCAAAATTGCGCGAAAATAATCGCTGCTAAATCCGATTCGGAATTACACGAGTATATTCTAAATATGTTTGAATGGCTAAAGGATTTGAATTGGCCGGGTTCTGCAATCATTCTTGAACGGTTGAAGCAATTCCCTTCGTCGACGATTGGTTATTGGCTGTCTTATTCAATTAAGAAAGCGGTTAGGGAGCAAGATGCGCTTTGGCTGATGGGACTTGCTTGCTTGTGCACAGATCCAAAAATATATAATCAATTAAACAGAAAGGAAAAGAAGATAATGCGAAAATCGATGAAAAAAATAAATTTAAGATTTGAGAATACCAATTAACCGTGTATATTCTTCCCAAAAAGCGATGACGTTCGAGAGTACATACAGAACCGATTGCACCATCCTTGATTCCTTTGCCCTCAAACAATTGAATACAGAGACAACAATCTGGAACGTCCTTTTGCGACGATATACCCGACGTCGATGGTGGATTACACCGTCCAAACCGATTCGGCGACAAAGGAGATGTCGTGCCGTGCGTCGTCGTATATGTTTTGGGCGCGCTCCTCCAAGTGCGGGATGAATTTCTTTCCGTACACGGATTTTGACGCCTGCGAAGCAAAACGCAGCAGCCGCAGGGATGAAGTGCAATGGATGGCGCGATTGGCGCCGATGCGGGTATTAGAATTGAAAACTTCTCGATGGCGGAATCGTAACTTGGTTCGCTATTCCCGCATTGGTGAATATATAATATAACGCAAGTATTGATTTGTAACAACGGAGTTGATAAAATAAAATGATTACATTCGAGGTAAACAAGTTCAAGACCGTAGAGGATTGCAAACATACAAATATAGGAAGTTACAGGAGCGTTTGCTGCGAATTATCTGCTCAATTCCACACAGGGGTATATTTGCTTCGAGGTGAAATCGATATGGGCGGGTGGGCGTTTACCTATTCGCTGACGCCGCAATGTAAAACATATATAAAAGATATGTCGTTATTTTACAATGAACAACAAATGGATATTGCGGAATTGCGGAAAAAGGTATGTTATCTTGGAGATATAAGTGCGTTTTTATCAGAGCCGGCCATATTGGGAGATGTTTTGCAAAGAGAATTGGATACTGCAGAAACAAGATTTACGATTGAAGAATTCTCCAATGATTTGGATATTGGCGATTGGTTAAATCGAGATATGCGTATGTTAGGAGCGTATGTGTATCGGTTTACGGCCGCTATTGGGCTGGCCGGAGGTAAAAAAATTTTTGTAATGCCTTGGCAGGGGGAATATTGCTTTAATGCGACGGGATATGCACGATTATTTGATTATTTGGTGCGTAAGGATGTGATCGTCATTTTTCCCCTGAGTAAAAACTGTTTAGTAGAAAGAGACGAGCGAGACAAGTATTATAATATTCCCATTGTATCATTGTTTTGCAATTCACAGATTAGAGAAAAGTATAGCCATTACTGAGAGGAAGGAAAAAGCCATAAAACAACAAGGCTTGGTGGATTATTATGTTTAACGTATTAAAACAAGCAATGGAGACGAAAACGCTGCTATCTGTATACCCGTCAGAATCGGATGCGGATACTTTTTATGTGGGTTATGTTTATGAAGTTAATGAAAATACTATGCTTATGAAGTTGATTACAACAAAGGGATATGAAAGCGGCTTTGTCACCTTTTTTGTGGACGACATTCAAAAAATTACAATGGATGGATTTTATGAAAAAAGGATAGCTCGTCTAATGAAAGAATATGATCTATCGTATGAGGAATTGGATAAAATCCCAACAACCGGGAATCCGATACGAGACATTATAGCATATGCGCAAAACAAAAAAACAATACTTACAATCATAACGGATAACAACGGAACCATATTTTGCAAAAATATGGAACTGCATAACGATTATATTTTTGCTGAAGTATATAATGAATACGGACATGAAAACGGGCGCCTCTATTTGAATAATGATAGGATATTCAGCCTTTGTGTCGAGAGTGACGCGGAAAAAATATTGCAGACGCTTTTGTCTTAGTGGAATGTACCAAGCCGCACCGCAAAGGAAGCCTTGGCCGCGGTTTAGGCACTGCGCTTGTTCTATTTGTATGCCTAAGATGACGCAGAAATAGATACATATGATTTGCTTGTGGAATATTCAACTCTATTCATTGCTTGCGGAAAAGGCGTACGGTTGAAGCGACGCTATACCTGCAACGAATAACAAAACGAGACAATCCCAAAGGGCAATACAAGAAAGGCGGCGGGCGAATTTTAAGGGCAAAAGAACGAGCCGGTATACCCGAAGGAAAAACCGGCAGGGACAAGAAAGGAGAACGGGGCGAGAGGCAAGGCACGGGCGTATGGCAAGCTGACTGCTGCGCACGGTGGCGGCGGCAGCGCTGCCGGGGAGCGTGACAGGCGCGGCGCTCGGCGCGGAGACAACGCAGGGAATGCCGACGGGCGCGGTAAGCGGCGCGGAGACGGCACCGGGAATGCCGACGGATTCAGTACAAGGGGCACCGGCGGAGGCGGTTGGGCTTTCGGGGACGGAAAGCGCGGCGGCGGAAGCGACATCGGTAGCGGCAGCAGGTGCAGCGGCACAGTGGAAGAGGTGTCGGAACGGAGCGAGACGGAGGCGTACCGGCTGTCGGACGGAAGCTATGCGGCGATGAACTGCGGGCGGTCGGCGCAATCAGCAGCTATGACAAATCTAATAGAACAATAGGACAAGGAGAAAAAATATGGGATATAGAGCCATCAATCGGGAAGCGATTCGTTTGTCCCGCACAGCGGAAACACATAAAGCGGAAAAGCTGTTTCGATATAACGCAGCACATTATCCGTCAAGTATGACAATCAATAATCTTGCATGGTTTTTGTATTTGGAATATCCGGAATATGATGCGAACGCTTTGATTCAAATGTTCAAAACGGCGTTTTTCCTGCATCCGAACCCGAAAAGCCTAATGGCAATCGCTCAATACCATTTTGATCATGAACAGTTTTTAAGTGCGGAAACGGTTTTGCATCAACTGCCTGCAAAATATGTCCATACCAACGCCAATGCGCTGTCGCTTCTTTTGGTTACGAGCCTGAATTTGAATAAGTATTATGAGGCAAAGAAAATATGCAAGAAAATCCTTCATAAAAAGGAGCTGTTTTCATCGGAGCCTGAATTTTTGCTCTGCACCCAAATGGCGTTATGTGATTGCGAGATCGAATGCGGGAATTCCGAACGCGCTGTTAAAAAGATAATACGGGCAATAAAAAAATATGGATATAATGAATTGGGATACACGCCCCTGTGCCTTTTGTATAAAACAGGAAATTATAATATTGTCGCAGAGGAATCCAAAAGTACATTGCGCACATTGCAGGCTTGGAGTCCGCGTCACGACGAATTGTTTATTTTAATAAACGCGTGCGCAAGAACATTTGGCGACATCGATATTTCGGATTTTGATATTTTTATTTATTCGGAATATGAGGAGCGGCTGCTGAAGCATATATATCCTATCGCCAAAAACAAAAAGAATCATATGCATTACAAATTTAGAATGCCGCCAATATACGGGAGCAATTACATCGATGATTATCTCTGATGACCGGCATGTATGTTCGCAAAAGGGAGGGGAAAAGCTTGGATTTCAGTTCTTTGGAGCCCGAAAAGGATATGACGAAAAAACCGGCTTGCAATCACAAGCTCCATTTGTATTTTGGGAATCCTTTTGCGCGCCGCGTAAGGCGGTGCGTAAAGTGCGGCAGAATCGTCTGCTTATCCTGGGTCGGTGAATTGGGCTACGCAATATTAAACGCATTGTTCTTTTTTGCCTTATGCTTTCTGACCTTCTGGATTTTTAAGATTGTTCATCCGCTTGTCATGTTCGCATATTTTTTTATATCCAGTTATTTTTCTTTGGTATTGGCTGAGGTTCTGTTCCCGTTGCAGACGGATAATCGATTGCTGCGATAATCGATTCTATAATGGGGCGGCGCCGCGTCGGCTCGATGGCTTGCTTCGCTTATTCGTTCCCTTGGAATGGACGAAAGAGGGGATCGGAACGCCTCCTAAAGCAGAATGCGGGAGGCGGCAAAGCGCGCAGCAGAGTTGGAAATGCGCCAATACGAACGCGCCTGCTCTACGGCGGCCGGCTTCGAACAGCGTACAGCAGGACGAATCTCGGTACGACAAACCCGCAGGGGATGTACCGGCGTCCACCTCGGCAGGTGCTTTTTGCCGCGCAATGGGCGGGTGCGCGTGCGGGGGCGCGCCGCTGACGGTTCAAAGGCTGTCCGGTGAATTGTGAATGGTCTTTCGTCCGTTATCACGGCGGCGGAAGGCGGGTGAAGGTCCGGATTTGGACATCGCGGACTGCGGCAGACGAACGATTTTCAATTTTTTTCGCAAAACGGCCGGCTGATTCGTAAGCCTCTGTCTCAACAAACAACTCTTTTCTCCCCTTGTCCGACAAACCTTTAAGCGCTTTTATTGGGCCATCATTCTGCAAAGCCGTCCATACAGGCATTGGACCGCCAGTCATCCATCCTATATGGAATGTGGCTGTCCGTGAAATCGGCGTCGGAAGAATGGCAGCGTGCATATTGGGGGGTAAGCGGTTTTATGGGAACCGAGGAGACGTTACAGTGCAACATATAGTATTATCCGAGTTGCTGAATTGTTGTCCGAAATGTACAAAATGGAGGTTGAAAATATAAACTTTTTCTTAAAAATAGGGATAAGTACTGGAAAAGAAAACGGAAATGATGTATACTAAACGAAAAAAAGGAGAGTAAGCGGGGCGCGTGAAGTCGAAAAAAGGGGAAGCAGGACGAAAAAACGGCGGTACGGTCGATGGGAAAAGCATGAGCTACGACTATGTGCTCGCGCTGGTGGAGGAATGTCATCGGTTTGAGGAGAAAGCGTACACGCGCGTGTCGCTCGAGGAACTGGTGGGAAACCGAAAATTGATCGATGAATATGCGGCGCTTTTGTTCCGGACGGTGAACCGCTTCGGGCGGCGCAGCGGCAGCCGCGCGCTGAACGCGCTCGGCATGGAGCTGGTCGAGGCGTCGCTTCGGCTGCTGATGCTCCGTTATCTCCCGAGCGTGCGGACCTGCCGCAAGGCTATGCCGCGGGAGCGGAAGGCCAACGTATGACAGGCGGCGCAGCGGCCGGAGTCGGGCCGTGGAAACCGCTGTGCTTTCCTTTTGCGCGGGGACGGCAGCTTTTACGGCGCCGCTGACCGCCGCTTTCGGACCGACGCGGGCGAAGCGCCTGTCGGAGGCTTTTCGTTGCGTCCTTGCGTTCTTGCGAAAAGAAATCCGCTTCGCATGCCGGATCGGGTTTATACAGCTATGTATAGGAGAATGGTATGAATTTCGTTATCGAGCACTTATCCAAGCGCTTTGAGGATAAAGTCGTCCTGCGCGACATCTGCTTTACCTTTACGGAAGGGCGGATCTATGGCCTGCTGGGACGGAACGGCGCCGGAAAAACGACGCTTTTCAACTGCCTGAACCGCGATCTGAAGGCCGACGGCGGAGCCTTCTGGCTGGAAACCGACGGCCGGCGCAGCGAGGTGACGGCAGACGATATCGGTTATGTCCTTTCTACGCCCACCGTGCCGGAATTTCTGACGGGACGGGAGTTTTTGCGCTTCTTTTTGGATATAAACGAGCAAAAGCTGCCGAATCCCAAGTCGCTGGACGCGTATTTCGACGATATGTCGATCGCGCCGGAGGACCGTGACAAGCTGATGAAGGATTATTCCCACGGGATGAAGAACAAGATGCAGATGCTCATCAACATCATCGCGCAGCCGAATATCCTGCTGCTGGATGAGCCTCTGACCTCGCTGGACGTGGTGGTGGCGGAGGAAATGAAGCAGCTTCTCCGTTCGCTCAAGCAGGGGCGCATCACCATCTTTTCCACGCATATTATGGATTTGGCGCTGGACTTGTGCGACGAAATCGTGCTGCTCAGCCACGGCGAGCTGGAGGTTGTGGAAAAATCCGATTCGGACAACAACGCCTTCAAGGAGCGGATCATTGCCGCGCTGCGGGAGGACGGCGATGCGTAGCACCTTCCGCCTGTCGTTCGCTCTGAAAAACACATATCGGGTCAACGGCATTCTGTATTCGCTCAAGCAGATTCCGCTTCTGCGTCGGCTTCTGCCGCAGGCGCTTTACCGTTCGAGGGGCCTGAAGCGCTTCGCCGGCCTGCTGGCCGCCGTGTGGGAATTGCTTACGGCTTTCCTCGGCAAGCTTTTGTATATGCTGACGATGGTCACCGGCGTCGGGGTGCTGTACGAGAACGCGGCGCGGGGGACGGTGTTCCTGCATATCCTGCTTTGCCTTACGGTCATCGGCGGATTTATGAACACCGGCCTGTTCAATCCGACGCGGGACAAATACTATGCGATGATTCTGATGCGGATGGACGCGCGTTCCTATACGCTGGTCAATTATGCGTATACGCTGGTGAAGGTGGTCGTCGGCTTTCTGCCGTTTACGCTTTTCTTCGGGTTGGCGAACGGCGTTCCGCTCTGGCTGTGCCTTGTGCTGCCCTTTTCTATTGTGGGCTGCAAGCTGACGGCGGCGGCTTTGACGCTGCGCTCGTATGAGAAGCGCGGACGGGCGTATAACGAGAATGCGTTCAACAAACGCTCGTGGCTGCTGGCGGCGCTGCTTTTGGCCGCCGCGTATGGGCTGCCGGCCATCGGCGCTTCGCTGCCGCCGGCTGTTTCCGCTGCCGTTCTGCTGGCGTTTGTGCTTTCCGGCGCGCTGAGCGTGCGGAAGCTGCTGACGTTCGGCGCGTATCGGGAAATCAATCAGGAATTGCTCGGGCAGCTTTTTCAGCAGATGGACACCGCCGCGCAGGCGACGAAAAAGAATGCGGAAAAGGCCATTACCGCGGATCGTCCGATCACCAGCCACCGCAGGGGATTCGCCTATCTGAACGAGCTGTTTGTCAAGCGTCACCGCCGGATTCTGTGGAGCGCCGTCAAAAAGATTGCGTTCGTGTGCGCCTTTCTGATTGCCGGCGCGGCGCTGCTGCTGTATTTGCTGCCGGAGGCGAAGGCGCCCGTGAATGCGCTGGTGAAAACCTGCCTGCCGTATTTTGTCTTTGTGATGTATGCCGTCAACCGCGGCACGGGCTTCACGCAGGCGCTGTTTATGAACTGCGACCACAGTCTGCTGACGTATTCCTTTTATAAAAAGCCGCGATTCATACTTAAGCTGTTCCGAATCCGTCTGCTTGAGATTATGAAGATCAACGCGCTTCCGGCGCTGGTGATCGGCCCGGGTCTGTCGCTGCTGCTGTATCTTTCCGGCGGCACGGACGATCCGCTCAGCTATATCGTGCTGCCGGTGGCCGTTCTCTGCATAAGTATGTTCTTTTCGGTGCATTATCTTACCATATACTACCTGCTTCAGCCCTACAATGCGGGGACGGAGCTGAAAAGCGGCGCGTACACGATCGTGATGAGCGCGACCTACCTGATCTGCTTTTCGCTGATGCAGCTTCGCGTACCCGTGCTGCTGTTCGGCCTGATGACAATCGTGTTCTGCGTCCTGTACTGCGCCCTCGCGTGTGTACTGATTTATAAGCTGGCGCCGAAAACGTTCCGCATTCGTACTTAGGCGCGGCGGCCGATTGTCCTTTTCGCTCCGGGAGCGATAAAATTGCCGTTGATGTGCGGAAAAGGAGCACTTATGTCAAGGATGAATTTTGAACACCTCATCGCTTTGGTGGAGGAATGTCATCGCTTTCGGGATTTGCCGTTCCAACGTGTTTCTCTCGCCGCGCTGTGCGGAGACGACCGGCTGATCGACGAATATATAGCGGTTCTTTTGCGGGCGGTCCGCGAAAACGGCATGCAGCGCGACCGCTGCGCGCTCAATATGCTCGGCACGGAACTGGTCGAGGCGGTCCTGCTGCTCTGGATGCTTCGCTGCCGGCCGTGCGGGCGGGAGACGCCGGACGGCACGCGGCCGGACGTCGGCTGAGAAAAGATAGGGCGGTGAATCGACAAAAATGGACTACGCATATTTCACGGCGCTGATGGAGGAATGCCATCGCTTTATGGAAAGGCCCTTTACCCGTGTTCCCGAACAGGAGCTTGCGGGCAACCGGGCGCTGCTGCTTCAGTATACCGATGTGCTGCACAGCGTGTTCGAGCGGTACGGCACCAAGCGCGACGGCGGGATGACGGCGCTCGGCTTCGAGATTTACGAGGCGCTGAGCATTGTCACGCGCTATCGCGAGCGGCTGTTCGGCGACGACCGGGAGCAGACGTGGGGATAGAGCGGCTACGCGCCGTGGGCGCCCGTCCGGCGCCCTTGCTTTTTGCAAGCGCAGGGAGCGCCGCCGGACGGAGAACGGGCAAAACGCCGAAGCTGCGGACATGACAAGCGCCGTTTCGCGCTTACGTTTGCAGCCCCGGAGCAAAGAACGCGCTTGGGGAAAATCGCGGATATGGCAAGCGTACAGCCGTTTGCCGGCAAAGGGAGCTTTGGCGGCCGAACGGGAAGAAAAAAGATGGAAAAACAGGGCGTTCGGTAAATACCGAACGCCCTGTTCGCTTTACGTTATTATGAATGCGGAAGCGGAAATCTTACTTTCCGGCTTCTTCCACCGCGACCGCGCAGGCGACGGTAGCGCCGACCATGGGATTGTTGCCCATGCCGATCAAGCCCATCATCTCTACATGCGCCGGAACGGAGGACGAGCCGGCGAACTGCGCGTCGCCGTGCATTCTGCCCATCGAGTCGGTCAGGCCGTAGGAGGCGGGGCCGGCCGCAACGTTGTCGGGATGCAGCGTTCTGCCCGTGCCGCCGCCGGAGGCGACGGAGAAGTACTTCTTGCCGCTTTCCATGCACTGCTTCTTGTAGGTGCCGGCGACCAAATGCTGGAAGCGGGTCGGGTTGGTCGAGTTGCCGGTGATGGAGACGTCCACGCTCTCATGCTGCATAATCGCGACGCCCTCGAGCACGTCGTTGGCGCCGTAGCAGCGAACCTTCGCCTTGTCGCCGTCCGAGTACGCCTTTTCCTTCACGATGATCAGCTCGTTCTTGTAGAAATCGTAATCGGTCTGCACATAGGTGAAGCCGTTGATGCGCGAAATGATGTAGGCTGCGTCCTTGCCGAGACCGTTGAGGATGACGCGCAGCGGCTCCTTGCGGACCTTGTTCGCCGTGCGGGCGATGCCGATGGCGCCCTCCGCCGCGGCGAAGGATTCATGTCCGGCGAGGAAGCAGAAGCACTTCGTCTCCTCGCGCAGCAGCATCGCGGCGAGATTGCCGTGGCCGAGGCCGACCTTGCGGCTTTCGGCGACGGAGCCGGGAATGCAGAAGGCCTGCAGGCCGATGCCGATGGTCTCGGCCGCTTCGGCCGCGTTGGTTACGCCCTTCTTGAGCGCGATGGCCACGCCGAGGGTGTAGGCCCAGGTCGCGTTGTCGAACGCGATGGGCTGAACGCCCTTGACGATCGCGTCTACGTCGATGCCCTTGGAATCGCAGAGCGCCTTGCAGTCGTCGAGAGAGGAAAAACCGTATTCGTTGAGGCAGGCTTCGATCTGCTTGATTCTTCTTTCGTATCCTTCAAACTTTGCCATTGTAAAGCTACCTCCTTATTCCTTTCTCGGGTCAATATACTTGACCGCGTCGGCGTATCTGCCGTAGGTGTTGGTATTCTTCTCGAACGCTTCCTGCGCGTTGACGCCGTTTTTGATCATGTCCATCATCTTGCCGAGGTGAACGAACTTGTAGCCGATGACCTCGCCGTCCGCGTCCAGACCGAGCGAAAGGATGTAGCCCTCGGCCATTTCCAGATATCTCACGCCTTTGGCCTTGGTGGCGAAAATGGTGCCGATCTGCGAGCGCAGGCCCTTGCCGAGATCCTCGAGCGAGGCGCCGACGGGCAGGCCGTCCTCGGAGAAGGCCGTCTGCGTGCGGCCGTAGACGAGCTGAAGGAAGATCTCGCGCATCGCGACGTTGATGGCGTCACATACGAGGTCGGTGTTGAGCGCCTCGAGAATCGTTTTGCCCTGCAAAATCTCGGCCGCCATCGCCGCCGAATGCGTCATGCCCGAGCAGCCGCTCGTTTCGACGAGCGCCTCCTCGATAACGCCCTCCTTGACGTTCAGGGTCAGCTTGCACATGCCCTGCTGCGGCGCGCACCAGCCGATGCCATGGGAGAGGCCGGAGATGTCGCCGATCTGGTACGCCTTGACCCACTTGCCCTCTTCGGGAATGGGCGCCGGCCCGTGCTTGGGACCCTTGGCGACGACGCACATGTTTTCGACTTCATGTGAATAATTCAGCATCTTACAGTTTTCCTTTCCAAATATGTTTATGTTATTTTTTCCTGATTTCTCCGTAAACCTCGCCGAAGGCGCAGGCGGCGTTGGATTCGTCGGTATCGATATGCATCGCGGCGGCGAAATCGCTGCGCACGCGCACGACCACGTCGTCAAAAATCAACGGCCGGGCGGTGTCCAGACGCACCGTGACGATTTCCTTGTCGGCCAAACCGAAGGCGGCGGCTTCGTCCGGCGTCAGATGAATGTGGCGCTTGGCGGCGATGACGCCCTGCGCAAGCGTAAGCTCGCCCGCGGGGCCGACCAGCTTCACGCCCGGGGTGTCCGCAATGTCGCCGCTCTCGCGCACCGGGGCGGCGATGCCCAGCGTGCGCGCGTCGGTCAGCGAGACCTCCACCTGCGCCGCTTTCCGCTCGGGGCCGAGAACCGATACGTTGCGGATGGTGTTTTTGGGGCCGACGACGTCCACCTTTTCCTCGCAGGCAAACTGGCCGGGCTGGGACAGCATTTTCTTCACCGTCAGCTTGTGTCCCTTGCCGAACAGCGTTTCAACCTGTTCTGCGGTAAGGTGTACATGTCTGGCGGAGGTTTCCACCACAACCTTGTTGCTCATTTTAACAAACCTTCCTTCTCGCCGCGGACGCAAATCCGGCGGCTGCACATACGTTGTTACCATTATACAACAAACTTTTTTGCTTGTAAATGTCTTTTAAGAAAAAAATTGTGTTGAAATAACAAAAAGAATATGGTACAATATACTGAAAAGAATCTGCGCGCACCTTCGGGCGAAGGCGCCGCTTCTGAAAGGAACAGAGCATTGTGAATTATGTGTTTTCAGACAAAGTGAAGGATATGCAGCCCTCTGCCATCCGCGAAATATTCAAGTCGCTCAGCGATCCGAACATGATTTCCCTTGCGGCCGGAAACCCGTCGGCGGATTCCTTTCCGGTCGAGAAAATCCGCGCGATCTCCGAGCAGCTTCTTCTGACCGACCCGACCGGCGCGCTGCAGTACAGCGTGACGGAGGGATACGGCCCGCTGCGCGAGCAGCTCAAGGCGCGGCTGCGCGAGAAGTTCTCCATCGGCGCTTCGGACGACGAGCTGATCATCACCACCGGCGGCCAGCAGGGCATCGATCTGGCGGCGAAGGTTCTCTGCAATGAGGGCGATACCGTCATCTGTGAGAACCCGAGCTTCATCGGCGCGCTCAATGCGTTCCGTTCCTATAACGCCAGACTGGTCGGCGTCGATGTGGAGCGGGACGGCATCGATGTGGAAAAGCTGGAGCAGGCGCTCAAGGCGAATCCGAACACCAAGCTGATTTATCTCATCCCGACGTTCCAGAACCCCTCCGGCATCACGATGTCGCCGGAGAAGCGCCGCGCCGTGCTCGCGCTGGCGGAGCGCTACGGCGCCGTGATCCTCGAGGACAATCCCTACGGCGAGCTGCGCTTCGACGGGGAGGACGTGCCCACGATCAAGAGTTTGGACCGCGGCGGACAGGTGCTTTACTGCTCGTCCTTTTCCAAAATCCTTTCGGCGGGCATGCGCGTCGGCTTCCTCTGCGGCAACAAAGACCTGATTCAGAAAATCGTGGTCGTCAAGCAGGTCAACGACGTGCACACGAACATCTTCTTCCAAATGCTGGCCTCCCGCTTTATGGAGGTTTACGGGCTGGACGAGCATATCGCCTCCATCCGCGCGCTGTATAAGCGGAAATCCGCGCTGATGGTCGACGCGCTTGAGGAGCAGCTCGGCGGCGTGCTGGAGATTGTGCGTCCGCAGGGCGGCCTCTTTATCTGGGGGACGCTGCCCGACAAATACGATTCCGCCGTGTTTGCAAAGAAAGCCATCGGCAATATGGTCGCCGTCGTCGAAGGCAAGACCTTTGCGCCCGACCAATCTGTCGTTTCGCATTCGTTCCGTATGAATTATTCCACGCCGACCGACGAGCAGATCGTCGAGGGCGTGCGCCGGCTGAGAAAAACGCTGGATCAATACGACGCGTAAGACGCGTAAAAGGAGAAGCAGCGAATATGGATATTTCCTCCGAACCCAAGAAGACCGTCTTTTCCGGCGTGCAGCCGTCCGGCCAGATCACCATCGGCAACTATCTCGGCGCCCTGCGCAACTGGGTGCCGTTACAAAAAGAATACAATTGTATCTTCTGCGTCGTCGATCTGCATTCGATCACGGTGCGGCAGGTGCCGGCGGAGCTGCGCCGCCGCACGCGCGAGCTGCTGGCGATGTATCTCGCCTGCGGGCTCGACGACGAAAACAACATCTTTTTTGTGCAAAGCCATGTGCCCGCGCACGCCGAGCTGGCGTGGGTGCTGAACTGCTATACGATGTTCGGCGAGCTGTCGCGGATGACGCAGTTCAAGGACAAATCCGCCGCGCACAGCGACAACGTCAACGCCGGTTTGTTCACCTATCCCGTGCTGATGGCGGCCGACATTCTGCTGTATCAGACCGACCTTGTGCCGGTCGGGCAGGACCAGAAGCAGCATTTGGAGATCACGCGCGACATCGCCGCGCGCTTCAACGGCATCTACGGCGACGTGTTCCGCATTCCCGAGCCGTATATCCCGACCGTGGGGCAGAAAATTATGTCGCTGACCGAGCCGGACAAAAAGATGAGCAAGTCGGATACCACCGGCGGCAGCGTCTCGATGTTCGATGACCGCGACACGATCATCCGCAAGATCAAGCGCGCGGTGACCGATTCCGGCGCCGAGGTGCGATATGCCGAGGGAAAATCGGGCATCAATAACCTGATGACGATTTACTCCTGCTTTACAGGGAAGGATTTCGAAGCCATCGAGAGGGAATTCGACGGACAGGGCTACGGCGCGTTCAAGGAGGCCGTCGGCGTTACGGTCGCGGACGCGGTCGGCGCGATTCAGGAAAAATACAACGCCTATCTGGCGGACAAGGCGTACCTCGACGGCCTGATGAAGCAGGGCGCAGAGCGCGCCGCGCGGCTTGCCGGCCGCACGCTGTCGAAGGTGTATAAGAAGGTCGGCTTTTACAGGCCGTAAACAAAAAAAGCTGTTCGGAAAGGGAAGGTCAAACCATCTATGCCCAAAAACGTATTCGACAACCAAAGCGTCATCAGCTCGCTGAAGGGCGCCGACCGTGTGCGCAAGCGCCCGGCGGTCATCTTCGGCTCGGACGGGCTGGAGGGCTGCGAGCACTCGTTTTTCGAGATCCTTTCCAACAGCATTGACGAGTCGCGCGAGGGCTTCGGCAAGGTCATCAACGTCACCTTCCGCCTCGACCGCTCCATCACCGTGGAGGATTTCGGCCGCGGCGTGCCGCTGGACTGGAACGAAAAGGAAAAGCGCTATAACTGGGAACTGGTCTACTGCGAGCTGTACGCCGGCGGGAAATACAACAATTCCGCCTCGGCTGTGTATGAGTATTCGCTCGGCACCAACGGGCTGGGCGCCTGCGCGACGCAGTGCGCCTCGGAGTTTATGGACGTCACCGCATATACCGGCGGCACAAAGTATTCCATACACTTTCGCAAGGGCGAGCCGGTCTCGAAGCTGGAAAAGGAAGCCTGCCCGCCGAAAAAGACCGGCACCGTCACGACCTGGAAGCCCGATCTGGAGGTGTTCACCGACATCGCCATCCCGCGCGAGTACGTTCGTGAAATCCTCAAGCGGCAGGCCGTCGTCAACGACGGGCTGACCCTCGTCCTCAACTGGCAGGAGCCGGACGGCAGCTATACCTCGGAGCAGTTTTTGTACCCCAACGGGATCGTCGATTACATCGCCGAGAAGGTCGGCGTCAACTATCTGACCGAAACCGTCCAGTATGCCGCCGAGCGGGAGGGGAAGGACCGCGAGGACAAAAAGAGCTATAAGCTGAAGATGCAGTTCGCGTTCTGCTTTTCCAACGACGTGAGCATGATCGAGTATTATCATAATTCGTCCTTTCTGGAGCATGGCGGCTCGCCGGACAAGGCCGCGCGCAGCGCGTTCGTCTGGGCCATCGACCGCTATCTGAAGAACAACGGGAAATATACCAAAAACGAAAGCCGCATCACCTTCTCGGACGTCGAGGATTCGCTCGTGCTGGTGACCAACTCCTTTTCCACGCAGGCGTCGTATGAAAACCAGACGAAGAAGGCCATCACCAACACCTTCATCGCCGAGGCGATGACCGATTTCTTCAAGCATTCGCTGGAGGTCTATTTCGCCGAGAATCCGCAGAGCGCGGATAAAATCTGTTCGCAGGTTCTCGTCAATAAGCGCAGCCGCGAGTCGGCCGAAAATATGCGCGTCAACGTGAAGAAAAAGCTCACGACCTCGCTGGACATCAACAACTCGGTCGATAAATTCGTCAACTGCCGCTCCAAGGACCCGTCGCGCTGCGAGCTGTACATCGTCGAGGGCGACTCGGCGCTGACCAGCGTCAAGCTGGCGCGCGACGCGGAATTCCAAGCCATCATCCCCGTGCGCGGCAAAACGCTCAACTGTTTGAAATCGACGTATGACAAGATTTTCAACAACGACATCATCACCGATTTGCTGAAAATCATCGGCTGCGGGGTGGAGATCAAGGCCAAGGCCGGCAAGGGGATGGCCGCGTTCTCGCTGGAGTCGCTGCGCTGGAACAAGATTGTCATCTGCACCGACGCGGACGAGGACGGATTCCAGATTCGCACGCTTATCCTGACGATGCTCTACCGTCTGCTGCCGACGCTCATCCGCGAGGGGTACGTCTATATCGCGGAAACGCCGCTGTACGAGATCACGACGAAGGACAATACCTACTTCGCGTATGACGAACGCGAGAAGAACGATGTTCTCAACCGCATCGGAACGTCCAAATATACCATCCAGCGCTCCAAGGGACTGGGGGAAAACGACCCGCAGATGATGTCTCTGACGACGATGGCCCCCGCAACCCGCCGCCTCATCCGCGTGCGGATGGAAGATGAGCAGGCCACCTACGCGATGTTCGACGTGCTGCTCGGCGACAACCTGACCGCGCGCAAGCGTTTCATTGCCGAAAACGGCGCGAAATACCTTGCGCTGGCGGATTATTGAGCCATGGTCGATCTACAAGCCTATCTGCAGGCGCTGATCACCGCGCTGCGGCGGGTGTACGGCGAACGGCTGGTCTATGTGGGGTTGCAGGGCAGCTATCTGCGCGGCGAGGCCGGCGAGGACAGCGATGTGGACGTGATGACGGTGATCGAGGCGCTTTCCCCGTCCGACCTGCGCCGCTATCGCGCGCTGCTGGAGACGCTGGGGATTCATAACAAAGCCTGCGGCTTTCTCTGCGGCCGAGACGAACTGCGGCACTGGAACCGGCTGGAGCTGTGCCATCTGCTGCACACGACGCGCGACTGCTTCGGCGTGCTGTCCGAGCTTCTCCCGCCCTTCACGGCGGCGGATACGCGGGAATTCATACGGCTGAGTCTGAACAATCTGTACCACGAAATCTGTCACCGTTATGTGTTTGAAAACGACCCGGACGGTCTGCGCCGCTCCTACCGGCAGGTGTTTTTCATTCTGCAAAACTTGTGCTTTTTGGAGACCGGCGTATTTTGCGCGACGGGCGAAGAGCTGCTCGAACAGGCGCGGGGCGCCGACCGCGCGCTGCTGCTGACCGCGGCGGATTATAAACGCGGCGCCGCCGTAGACGGCGAAGCCGCGTTTGATGAGCTGTTCGGCTGGCTGCAAGAGACCATACACAGGGTGGGGTGAAGACCCCGCGGGTCGGCTATGCGCGAAGGCGGAGCAAAGCGAGCCTGACGGCCCGCGCCGCGGCGTTCCCGTCTGCCGAGACGGGGCTGCGGCCCGCAAAGCGCGCGCAAGAGCGCTGCGGCAGACGGCAGGCGGTTCGCCGTTCGGTGCGGATAGCCGTGCGCCGGACGGGCGCTTTACGGAAATCGGAACGAAGGAGTAAACAATTTGGCCAAGTCGAAAAAGAACGTGCGCGTCGAGGAAAAGCCGGCCGCGCCGGTGTCCGACATCGGAATCGTCAACATACTGGAAACCAACTATATGCCTTACGCGATGAGCGTGATCGTTTCGCGCGCCATCCCGGAGATCGACGGCTTCAAGCCCGCGCACCGCAAGCTGCTGTATACGATGTATAAAATGGGGCTGATGACCGGCGCGAAAACCAAATCGGCCAAGGTCGTCGGCCAGACGATGATGCTCAATCCCCACGGCGACGGCGCCATCTACGAGACGCTCGTCCGCCTGACCACGGGGAAGGAGGCGCTGCTGCACCCGTTCGTCGAATCGAAGGGCAGCTTCGGCAAGCAGTATTCGGATATGGCCTATGCCGCATCGCGGTATACCGAGGTCAAGCTCGCCCCCTTCTGCGCCGAAATCTTCGACGGCATCGACCGCGACGCCGTCGATATGGTCGACAATTACGACGGCACGATGAAGGAGCCGGCAATCCTGCCGGTCAGCTTCCCCAACGTGCTGGTGTCGCCCAACACGGGCATCGCCGTCGGGATGGCGAGCACAATCTGCTCGTTCAACCTCGGCGAAATCTGCGATGTGACGACGGCGTTCATTCAGAACGAATCGATCACCTGCGACGAGATGCTCGACATCCTCAAGGCACCCGATTTTTCGACCGGCGGCCTGCTGCTGTACGACCGCGAGAAACTCAAGGAAATCTATACCACCGGCCGCGGCAGCTTCAAGGTGCGCGCCAAGTATACCTACGATAAGGCGGCCAACCGCATCGAGGTCACGCAGATTCCGTACACCACCACGCTGGAAAAAATCAAGTCCGTCATCGTCTCGCTGGTCAAAAACGGCCGGATTAAGGAAATCGCCGACGTGCGCGACGAAACCGACCTCAACGGCCTCAAGCTGACCATCGACCTCAAGCGCGGCAGCGACAGCGAAAAGCTGATGGCGCGGCTGTTCAAACTTACGCCGCTGGAGGACGATTTCGCCTGCAATTTCAACATTCTCGTCGGCGGCACGCCGATGACGCTCGGCATCCGCGAAATTCTGGACGAGTGGGCGGCGTTTCGGGTGGAATGCCTGCGCCGCACGTTTATCTACGATTTGGAGAAAAAGAGCGATAAGCTCCACCTGCTGTACGGCCTCAAGGAGATTTTGCTCGACATCGATCTCGCCATCTCCATCATCCGCAACACGGAGACGGAGAAAGAGGTCGTCCCCAACCTGATGGCCGGCTTCGGCATCGACGAGAAGCAGGCCGAATATGTGGCGGACATCAAGCTGCGCAACATCAACCGCGAGTATATCGTCAACCGCATCAGCGAGATCGACGAGCTGGAAAAGGAGACGGCCGAGCTGCGCGAGCTCATCGCCGACGATCGAAAGATCAAAAAGGTGATTGTGCGCCAGCTTAAGGCCATCAAGGCCAAATACGCCATTCCGCGCAAAACCTTTATTCTGTATGAGGACGACGTCGTCGCAGACGTGCAGGAGGAGACGGTGGAGGATTATCCGGTCGTCGCCTTCCTCTCCCGCGAGGGGTATTTCAAAAAATGCACGCTCGCTTCGCTGCGCGGCAACGACGTGCAGAAGTTTAAGGAAAACGACGCGCTGCTGGAAAAATGGGAAACCTCCAACGCCGCCGACGTGCTTTTCTTCACCAGCAAGGCGCAGGTGTACAAGTCGCATCTGTATGACTTTGAGGACTCCAAGGCGTCGCTGCTGGGCGACTATGTGCCGGCGAAGCTGTCCTTCGAGCCGGACGAGCGCGTCGTCGCCGCCTGCTGCCTGAAGGATTACGGCGGCTCCTTCACCCTGTTTTTTGAAAACGGCAAGGCGGTGCGCATCCCCGCATCCTCTTACGAAACCAAGACCAACCGCCGCAAGCTGGTCAACGCCTTTTTCGCGGGTTCTCCCGTCGTGGGCCTTTTCCGCAGCGGCGAGGGGAACGAGTATCTGCTGCTTTCGAACGCCTCCAAAGCGCTGCTGGTCCGGGAGGAGCAGATTACCGATAAAACGACCAAGACCTCTTCGGGCGCCTCCGTGTTCACGCTGCGCAGGAACGGGCGCGTCGTTTCCGTCCGTCTGTACGGCAAGGACGGCCCGCGGCTGGTGAAGGAGGCGAAATACCGCAAGGCGGCGCTGCCCTCCGCCGGCACGCTGTTTGAGGACGACGACCCCGAGCTGACGCAGCAGACGCTGTTGTGATTTTTTCCGGGAAAGGATGAACGGAATGAAAAACCGGCTGAATCTTCTGCACCTTCGCCTGCTGGCGCTGTTTGGCGCGTTCGCGCTGGCGGTCGCGAGCTTCATCGCTTATCTGCACGACGAGACGGCGGGCCTGTACTGCGCCGCGATCCTGCTTTGCTACCTCGTGTTTCTGCTGGCGCTGTTCCTCATCTCCCGCAAAAGCGCGTTTCAGGAGGGCGCGGGGGAGAGCCTGTCCAATCTGACTATCGACTTTTTGTCCAAGCTCGGTTCGCCCGTCCTGCTGGTTTCGGACGAGGACACCGTCGCGTGGTACAACCGCGCCTTTTCCGAGCTGGACGGAGGCGTGCGCTACGGCGCGCCCTGCTCTGCGGTGCTGGACGGCGTCCTCACGCTCGACCGCATCAAGGCCAAGACCGAGCTGAACGACGCCTCGCCGCTCGAGCTGCGGTTCGGAGAACGGAGCTATTCCGTGTCGTATTTCCGAACCGACGTTTCCAAGAAGGATTTTTATCTCACCATCTGGTCGGACGTCACCGAGCTGACCGAGACAAAATTGCTCCTGCGGCAGAAAAACGTGCTTGTCGCGTATATCGTGGTCGATAATATGTCCGAGATCACGCAGGGCATACAGGACAGCTACCGCGAATCCAGCGCCAAGATCGGCGCCATTCTGAGCGAATGGGCCGCGTCGCTCAACGGCATTCTCAAGGAGTATGAGCGCGACAAATACATCCTCCTGTTCGAGGAGCGGTATATGAACGAGATCGCCGCCGGCAAATTTGAAATCCTCGACCGCATCCACGCCGCCGGCAGCTCCGATTTCGGCGTGCCGCTGACGGTTTCCATCGGACTGGCGCAGATCGACGGCGCGCTGTCGGAGAAGGAGAACGCCGCCAAGATTTCGCTCCAGCTTGCCCTGCAGCGCGGCGGCGCGCAGGCCGTGGTCAAGACCGAAACCGGCAGCGACGTGTACGGCGGCCGTACCAAGACCGTGCAGAAGCGCACCAAAATCCGCTCGCGCGTCATCGCCAGCGAGCTGGTCAGCGAGATGCGCGCCAGCAGCAACGTGCTCGTGTTCGGACATAAAAACGCGGATTACGATTCGATCGCGACCTGCGTCGGCGTGGCGCGGCTGAGCATGTACCATAAAATCAAGGTCAATATCGTCGTCAACGAAAACGACGCCGTCGTTGCCACCGCCAAGCAGATGCTCGGGCACATCCCCGAGTATGACAGCGTGTTTACTGACGCCGTCCGCGGGCAGGAAATGCTGCTGCCGAAATCGCTTGTCGTCATCACCGACGTTTCCAACCCCGATTTGTTTGAATCGCCGGAGATTTTTGCCAACGCGTCGCGCGTGGTCATCATCGACCACCACCGGCAGGCGCGCGAGTTCGACCGTCCGCTGCTGATTTCGTATATCGAGCCGACGGCCTCCTCCGCGTCCGAACTGATCAGCGAGATTCTCGAGTACGCGCTGCCGCCCTCCACCGTCTGCAAGGAGGAAGCGGAGCTGCTTTTCGCGGGAATTTTGCTGGATACGCAGCGCTTTTCGCGCAATACCGGCATCCGAACCTTCGGCGCGGCGGTTTATCTGCGCAGCGAGGGCGGCAATCCCGGCAGCGCGCAGTCGCTGTTCAAATACGGCGTGAGCGAGTTTATGAAGCTGGCGATTTTGGAATCGAACGTGATTCTTTTCCGCGGCATCATCGCCATCTCGCAGTATGACGCGGACAACGAGACCGAGAACCGCGTCATCGCCGCGCAGGCGGCCGACCGGATGCTGAACATCGAAAACATCAAAGCGTCGTTCGTGCTCGCGCTGGTGGGCGACGCGATCCATATTTCCGCCCGCTCGGACGGGTCGATCAACGTTTCGCTGATTCTGGAAAAGCTCAAGGGCGGCGGACATTTCGATATGGCCGGCGCAAGGCTGACCGGCGTCTCGATGAAGCAGGCGTTGATTATGCTGCGCGAATCGATCGTGGAATACCTCGATTCGGGCAATAAGCTGTAATTTCAGAACCGAAAGGATGGTTGTTGATTATGAAAGTCGTATTGCTGGAGGACGTCAAGGGCCTTGGAAAGAAAGGCGACGTCGTCAACGCATCGGACGGATACGTCCGCAATTTCCTGTTGCCGAAGAAGCTGGCGAAGGCCGCCGACGTGCAGGCCCTCAACGACGTGAAGAACAAAAAGGCGTCGGAGGAGAATAAAAAGCGCGAGGAGAAGGCCGCGGCCGCCGAGCTGAAGGCGCGCATCGACGGCTGCACGCTTGAGCTGACCGCGCCGGGCGCGGAGGATGGCCGCCTCTACGGGGCCGTGACCGCCAAGGACATCGCCGAGCTTGTGGAGCAGAAATTCGGCCTGAAGGTCGATAAACGCAAAATCGTACTGCCCGAGGCCATCAAAACCTACGGCGCGGTGACGGCGGAGCTGAAGCTCTATCCCGAAATCGCTGCCAAAATCACGGTCGTCGTCAAGCCGTAAGCCGCCGCAGCATTTTAACTTTTCTGAACGGAGCCTTTTCCTATGGCCGAATTCGATTTGATCCGCCAGCTTCCGCATTCGCAGGAGGCCGAGCAGGCCCTGCTCGGCGCGGTGCTGTTGGACCCGGAAAAATTCAATGAGATTGTGTTCCTCAAGCCCGAATATTTTTACGAGGAGCAGCACCAGCAGATTTATACCGCTATGCTGGAGATGTACAACACCAACCGCTCGATTGAAATCGTCAACCTCGTCGATACGCTCACGCGGCTCGGCCTGTTCAACGACGGCAACGCGTACAAGTATATCAAGCTGCTCTGTGACACGGCGACGGATACCCTCAACGCCGCCGAGTGCGCCGAGATCATCCGCGACAAGGCGATGCTCCGCGCGCTCATCGAGGCGCTGCGCGAGCTGTCGGAGGAGGCGTATTCCGAGGTCGGCGGCGCCGACGCCATCATTGCGGAGGCCGAGCGGCGCATCTTCTCCATCGCAGAGAATAAGTTCGACCTCTCCTTCGACCGCATCCGCGACGTGCTGCGCGATAACCTTTCGCTGCTCGAACAGCTTTCGGAAAACCCCGACCTGCTCAGCGGCGTAAAGACGCAGTTTGAAGGGCTGGACCGCGTGCTGGTCGGGCTGGGGAAGGGCGACCTCGTCCTCGTGGGCGCCCGCCCGGGCATGGGCAAAACGTCGTTTGTCATGAACATCGCCGCCAATTTTGCCAAAGCGACCAAGGAAAAGGTGGCCGTGTTTTCGCTGGAGATGTCGTCCGAGCAGCTCGTCAACCGTATGCTCGCCTCGGAGGCGCTCATCGACAACAACGCTCTGCGCACGGGGAAGATGTCCACCGAGGAGTGGAAGCGCATCGCCGCCGCCGCCTCGCTGCTGTCCGAAACCCAGATTTATATCGACGACACGCCCGGCATCAACGTCAACATGATGAAGGCCAAGCTGCGCCGCCTCAAGGACGTCAAGCTGGTCATCATCGACTATTTGCAGCTTATGCAGTCCGAACGGCACACGGACAACCGCGTGCAGGAGGTCGCGGAGATGACGCGCGCGCTCAAGCTGCTGGCCAAGGAGTTCGCCTGCCCGATCATCCTCTGCTCGCAGCTTTCCCGAAGCAACGAGGCCAGAAGCGACAAGCGGCCGATGCTTTCCGATTTGCGCGATTCGGGCGCCATCGAGCAGGACGCCGACATCGTCATCTTCCTGTACCGCAACGATTATTATTCCAAGGAGGAGGACGCCGCCTCCGGCGAGGCCATCGTCGCCGAATGTCTGGTGGCCAAGAACCGCCATGGACCGACGGGGACGGTCAACCTCATCTGGCAGGGCAAAAACTTCCGCTTCTATACGCCGGAGGAAAAATACGATCATGTCGGATAACCCGTTTTTCCTGCGTGTCGCCGCAACGGCCGACCGCTTTTCGATGCTGCCGCCCGGCCGCGTGACGGTTTGCCTGTCCGGCGGCGCGGATTCGGTCGCGCTGCTGCGCGTCCTGCTGGAGCTGCGGGAGCGGTATGCGCTCACCGTCGCCGCCGTCCATGTCCATCACGGCATCCGCGGGGACGAGGCTTCCCGCGACGAGCGCTTCTGCCGGGCGCTCTGCGAACGGCTGGGCGTGCCGCTGACCGTCCGGCGGGCGGACGTTCCGGCGCTCGCCCGCGCGAGCGGCGACTCGCTGGAGCTGGCGGCGCGGAAGGCGCGGTACGCGGCCTTTGAAGCGCTGCAGGCGCAGTGCGGCGGCGTGTTCGCCACCGCGCACACGCTCAACGACAACGCCGAGACCGTCGTCCACGCGTTCCTGCGCAGCCGCGCGCCCTCGTCGCTCTGCGGCATCCCGCCGGTGCGCGGCTTTTTTGTCCGTCCGTTGCTCGAACGGACGCGCGCGGAGGTGGAGGATTATCTGGCGTCGCTGGGGCAGCCGTTCGTGACCGACGCCACCAACGCGGACGAGCGGTATACACGCAACTTTATCCGGCATACGCTGCTGCCGCTGATGCAGCGGCAGAATCCCGCACTGCTTCGCTCGCTTTATGAGCTGAGCAACAATGTGAAGGACGACAACCGGCTTCTGGACGCGCTGGCCGAACGGGAACCCGATTCCGACGCCCCCTCGCTCGTCCGCCGCCGGACCGCGCGGGCGTATTACGGCATTTCCGCCGGTCGGACGCTCACCTCGGCGCAGCTCAACGCGATCGCCGAAGCCGCGCGAAAGCCGGGGAGCCGCCGCTTGTCGCTGCCCGGCGGCATCGAGGCGCATACGGATAGGGGAAGGGTCTCGCTGGCGCCGGCCGGCGCGCAGACCATCGTCGCCGCGCCGGTTAAGCTGTGCTTGGGCGGGTTTGTCGATTTCGGCGCGCATTTCCGCATCGGCTTATTTGAAACGCCGCCGGCGCGCGAATCGGACGAAAATATTTACAATTATTCCACATGCTATTCGCTTGCATTTGATATGATAAATGAGAATATTTTAGCGGCGAGAAGCCGCGCCGCAGGCGACGTCATCCGGCTTGGCGGGATGACGAAAAGCTTGAAAAAGGAATATATCAATCGCAAGTTTCCCGCACGGCTCCGGCCGGCGATCCCCGTCGTCTGCGATGCGGGCGGCGTGGTGGCGGTCCCCGGCGTCGGCGTCGCGGACCGCGCAAGGCCGCCGCAGGGCGCGCGGAAGGCTTGCATCGTGTTTGAATTTAGAGATTAAGGATGGTACCGAGACTTGAAGAATAACGGAAAAATAGGGTTCATTTACCTGATCGTTCTGCTGCTGATCATATTCTCCGCCAGCTATTTTCTCAGCGCCGGCACAGGTACGGAATACAAATACAGCGACATCACGCAGTTTTTCTACGACGAGCAGGTTTCTTCGTTTACGGTCGATTCGACCAACACCCTGACCCTGACGCTGAAAAACAACAAGAAAATCGAGTACCAGCTTCTCAGTCTCAATCTGTTCTATGAGGACCTCAACGACCTCATCGTGCAGCAGAAGCAGGCGGGCATCCTGACCGATTACGATTTTGAGGCGCCCACGCAGCTTCCGGTCTGGGTATCGTTCCTGCCGTATATTCTGGTTATCGTGATTATGGTCGTCGTCTGGTGGCTGTTCATTTCCCGCGCCTCGTCCAAGGGCACATCCTCCCGCGACGGGTCAGGTGGCGGCTTCGGCGGACTGGGCGGACGGATGAATTCGTTCAGCAAGGCGCGGACGAAGCTCGGGTCCGATGAAAAGAAAAAGGTCTATTTCACCGACGTCGCCGGTGCGGACGAGGAAAAGGAGGAGCTTCAGGAGGTCGTCGAGTTCCTGAAGAACCCGGATAAGTTTTCGTCGCTCGGCGCGCGTATCCCGAAGGGTGTGCTGCTTGTCGGCGCGCCCGGCACGGGCAAAACGCTGCTGGCTAAGGCGGTCGCCGGCGAATCCGGCGTGCCGTTCTACTCCATCTCCGGCTCCGACTTCGTCGAAATGTATGTCGGCGTCGGCGCGTCCCGTGTGCGCGATTTGTTTGAAACCGCGAAAAAAACCTCGCCCTGCATCGTGTTCATCGACGAAATCGACGCCGTCGGCCGTCACCGCGGCGCAGGCTGGGGCGGCGGGCATGACGAGCGGGAACAGACGCTCAACCAGCTCCTTGTCGAGATGGACGGCTTCGGCGTCAACGACGGCGTGATTGTCATTGCCGCCACGAACCGGCCGGACATCCTCGATCCCGCGCTGCTGCGTCCGGGCCGCTTCGACCGGCAGATCACGGTGAACTATCCCGACATCAAGGGCCGCGTGGAAATCTTGAAGGTTCACGCACGCAATAAGCCGCTGGAGGAAACCGTCGATCTGGAAACGGTCGCCAAATCCACCGCCGGCTTCACGGGCGCCGATCTGGCCAACCTGCTCAACGAGGCTGCGCTGCTGGCCGCGCGCAAGGGCAAAAAGCTCATCGGCATGGAGGAGATCGAGGAGGCCAACATCAAGGTCATCGTCGGGCCACAGAAGAAGTCCCGCGTCATCAAGGAGGAGGAAAAGCGCGCCACGGCTTATCACGAAGCCGGTCACGCGATTGTGGAGCATTTCCTGCCCACGCAGGATCCCGTGCATCAGATTTCCATCATTCCCAGCGGCCGGGCGCTCGGCTATACGCTTTCTCTCCCGACGGAGGATAAAAACAGCGTCTATAAAAATGAGATGCTCGAAAGCATTGCGTCGCTGCTCGGCGGCCGTGTCGCTGAAAAGCTGATGCTCAAGGACGTATCTGCGGGTGCGTCGAACGACATCCAGCGCGCCACTGAAATCGCGCGGAAAATGGTCACGCAGTACGGTATGAGCGACAGGCTTGGTCCGATTGTGTTCGGCACCAACCACGACGAGGTTTTCTTGGGGAAGGATTTCTCCAACGGCCGCAACTATTCCGAAAAAATCGCCTCGGAAATCGACGACGAGATTCACTCAATCGTCACCGGCGCGTTTGCGACCGCTGAGCGGATTCTGACCGAGCATATGGAACAGATGAAGTTCATCGCCGAGTACCTTGTCGGCAGGGAAGTGATGGACCGCGACCAGTTCCTGGCTGTGTTCGAGGAGGGCGCGACCTTTGAGAAGCTGGACGCCATCAAAGAGGAAAAAGCGCAGAAGAGCAAGCGGGAGAACGAGGAAAAGCGCCGCAAGGCCGCCGAGGAGGAGGCCGCCAAGGCTGCCGAACCGCAGTTTATCGATACGGAGGATAAATCCGGCGGCAATAAGCCCGACGACAGCGCCGGCGCGTAAAATCGACAAAAACACAAGGCACGGAGGGAAAATGCTCCGTGCCTTGTCTGCTTGAAAATGGAATAATTTGATGCGCCGATGTAACAATTCCGCTTTTGAATTGACTTTTGCGCTTGCATGTGTTAAGATAACCAAGAAAAGGCAATACTTAAACCGAATGCATGTGAAAGGGATGATTTTTGTGGGCGAACCGTTCAACGATCTCGGCCAGATACAAAAGCAGGACAACAACAAACGAATTCTTTTTTCCATCGTCGCCATGCTTTTGATCAGCACCGTGGCGATCGTCATTCTTTTCCTGTTGAAGGACAAATATGACGGCGGGCTGGACGCTTCCTCAGGTGCGCCCTCTGCTGCCGTGAGCGACGATTCCGTGCCGGATGCGTCGTCGCAGCCGCCTGCCGAAAGCCAGACGACCTCTGAGCCTGCCGTCTCGGATCCCCCGGACGAGAGCGGGGACGAAAGCAGCGTACAGCCGCCGGACGAAAGCGTAGACACCTCCGGCCAGATAGAGATGGAGCACGGCTGGGTCATCAACAACCTCGGCTATACCTATCTTTACTACGACCGCGGCTTGGAGCAGTTCACCGCTTCCGCCAGTGTGCGCGAGAGCTATATCAGCACGATCAATAAGCTGAAAAACGCCGTCGGCAGCGCCAACTTCTACCATATGCTGGTACCCACGCAGGTGGAGTTCACCGACATTCCCTCCAATATCAAGCAGGAGGACAATTTCTACAACCTGTCGCAGAAGACCTTCATCGACGCGGTGGCCGGCGCGCTGGCGAGCGGTTCGATTGACGTCAATGTGTACGACCGCCTGAAGGCCGCGTACGAGGCGGAGGAATACCTGTATTTCCGCACCGATATCAACTGGACGGCGCTGGCCGCGTATTATGCGTACACCGATTTCGCGGCGGCCGCCGGGTTTTCGCCTGCCGCGCTCGAAGCCTTCCCGGTTAAGAGCTACGAGCCTTTCCTCGGCCGCTTCTATACCGCGACAGGCGCGGAAATTCTGAAGGACAACGCGGACAGCATCCTGTATTACGATGTGGACAGCGTCAACGCGTGCGTCGTCACGATGTACAGCAACAACGCCACCTACAACAACCGCCGCCTGACCTACGGCGAGGTGTCGGATACCTCCAACGGCTATAACGTGTTCCTCGGCGGCGTGGCGTCGCGTTTCAAGATCACCACCGAGCAGACGAACGGCAAGAAGATTCTCGTCGTCGGCGATACAAGCGCTATGCCCTTCGTGCCCTTCCTGACCTCCGATTATCAGGAGGTGCATCTGGTCAATCCGCAGTATTACAAGGGGGATATTTCCGCCTTTGTTCAGGAAAACGGCATTGACGACGTGCTGGTGATGAGCTATACCACGAGCGCCTCCAAGCTCTACTATCACGAATATTTTGAGAATCTGTACAATGGCTGATACGAACGAGCGGACGCGCATCGGCGGCTATATTTCGGTGCGCACCGTGCTGGAAGCCGGCACACGCGAGGTGTACGGGCTGCTGTTGGACAAAAACCGGCTGGACAAGGTTAGGGCTTCCGCCTACCATCTGCCCGAAAAACGGCAGTATGAGGCGCTGGAGCGCATCACGGCCTCCCGCGGGATTCCGGTGGAGATGATTGCAGAGGATGCATTTGCTGCGCGCGGCGGCTGCGAGTCGGACGGCGGCATCGCCGCCTATGTCGGCGACCGCAGCTTTGCCGCGGAGGGTGAGGCGCTGGAATCGCCCGTGCCCTTTACCGTTCTGCTGGACGGCATCGAGGACCCGTACAACTTCGGGTATATCCTGCGCACGCTCTACGCCGCCGGCGTCGATTGGGTCGTGCTTCCGCGCCGCAATTTCTTCACCGCCTCCGAAACCGTTATCCGCGCTTCTGCGGGTGCGAGCGAGCTGCTGCGCATCGCCGTGACCGACGATCCGGCGGCCTTCTGCCGCCGCGCCGCCGACGCGGGGCGCTTCATCGTCTCCACGGCCAAAAGCGGGGAGGCGAAGAATCTGTTCTCCGTCCGTCTCAAGCCGCCCGTATGCTTGGTCATCGGCGGTGAAAAGCGCGGCATCTCTAAGGGAATTCTTGAGGCGAGCCATGTGACGGTCAAAATCAAGTACGCGCGGAACTGCGCGTTCTCGCTGCCCGCCGTCTCGGCGGCATCGGTGATCGCGTTTGAGGTGGCGCAGAAGCTACGGCTGCTCTGACGCCCCGAAGTAAACGTCCGGCACCTCGCCGATGATGACCGTTTCCGCGATGCATACGGTGGAGGTCAGCTCGCAGTCGGTATGACTGAACGGCGTCAGCAGGCTGACGGCGGCGCGCAGCTCAAAGTAGATGCGGTGTACGCTCTGGTTGATGCCCACGCTTTCAAATACGCTTTCGGTGCCGCCGGCCGCCATGCCGAGCGGCACCGCTTTTATGGTGATGGACCCGCCGCGCCCCGAAAGCCATTTGGAGCCGGTCAGATTGCCCCACGGTACGCGGAATTCGGTGCTGTCGTTTTCGCTCAGGAGATTGTTCACGCGCAGAAGCACCTCGGATTTGAACACGTTCAATTTGAGCGTGTCAATGGTGATCGAGCTGAGCTTGCCGTTGTCCGAATAGCGCAGGGTGCAGAAATCGCCGTAGGAGGCGCCGCTTTCTTCCAGATACGCCAGTATGGTCTTTTCGATGAGCATCGAGACCTCGCGTTGGATGTGCGTTTGCGCGTACTGCTCCGCCGCACGGTTGAAATTGCCGATAAATACGACTGCCAGCGCAAGGGTGAGGACCGCCAGCGCAAGCAGCAAAAGCGCCTTGCTTTTCCGTTTCAAATCTATACCACCGCCCAATACCTCAGTATATGCGCCGGTCGGCGCATATACTCTATGTATACTTTATGCGCCAAGTTTTCGGCATTGTCGGCTTGCCGAAAATTTCATATCTGCCGGCACTGTCCTGCCGCCGATCGGCCGCCTGCCGCCGTATATACTTTATGCGGCCGTCCGCCGGCATATTATATCCTCCGGCGCGTCGGTCTGCGGCCGGCCCTGATGCTTGTCGGACAGCGACGGTAAGGCATAAGTAAGGTATACGTCTGTATTTCCCGGTAAATAAAAACAGGCTCTTGTACAAGAGCCTGTTTGGCGTTTATTTGCTGCGTTCAAATAAAGCGTTGAGCTTTTCCTGCGCCTGCGAACGCCGAAGATTCGATTTTTCTTCGTTTTTGCCGGACGGACCTTCCTCGTCGCCGAACACCAGAATATCGCCCTCGCTGATTGCGAACGGGATCGAAGCAATCGGCACCTTATGCACCTTGTCGTCGTCGCTGATGCAGACGGCGATGCCGTTCTCCATTCTGTCCACCGTATATTCCTTCATCACCGCGTTCCTCCTTTTCTGCTTGTATTATACCCTTTTTTCCGCGCAAAAGCAAGAGCCGGAAAGCCGACAACTGAAATAAATTGTTGTTTTATTATGAAACAATTTTCCCGGCGTATCCGAGGGGTTTTTTATGGGAACACTCCGTATATAGCAGCTTGCTACAACGGAGGAACGTATGTATAACAAGGTGGAAATCTGCGGGGTAAATACTTCTAAGCTGAAATTGCTTTCAAACGAGGAGAAAAGGGAGCTTCTCATCCGCGCCAAAAACGGAGACGACAAGGCGCGCGAAAAGCTCATCAACGGCAACCTCAAGCTGGTTCTGAGCGTGATTCAGTCTTTCGGAGGCCGGGGTGAGAATCCCGACGACCTGTTTCAGGTCGGCTGCATCGGTCTGATCAAGGCTGTCGACAACTTCGACATCTCGCTCGACGTCAAGTTTTCGACCTACGCCGTTCCGATGATCCTCGGAGAAATCCGGCGTTATCTGCGCGACAACAATTCCATCCGCGTCTCCCGTTCGCTGCGCGACCTTGCCTATAAGGCGCTTCAGGCGCGCGAGCGGCTGTCCGCAAAGCTATCGCGCGAGCCGACCAACGCCGAAATTGCCAAGGAGCTGGATCGGACGGAAAACGAGGTGGTCAACGCGCTGGATTCCATCGCCGACCCGATTTCGCTTTACGAGCCGATCTATACGGACAACGGCGACTCGGTCTATGTGCTGGACCAAATCAAGGACGACAAGAACACCGACGATCAGTGGCTGGACGAAATCGCCATCTCGCAGGCCATCGGCAAGCTCAGCGAGCGCGAGCGGCGCATCCTCTCGCTGCGCTTCTACAACGGACGGACGCAGACGGAGGTCTCCGACGAAATCGGCATCTCGCAGGCGCAGGTGAGCCGTCTGGAAAAAAGCGCGCTTGAAAAAATCAAGCACGAGCTGTAAGGAATAACGAAAAACCGCGCGCCCGAGACGAGCGGCGAAAGAGGATAGGTTTTGAGGGACGACGTGCGGCCGTCCCTCTCTGTCTTTTTCATCGTCGCCCAAAAGGGCGCGTTTCATTTATGTGTTTTTATAACGCTTGAAGGTGCAGGTAAACGTGCTGCCGGTTTCCGCATCGCTTTTGACGGTGATGCGACCTCCTTGTCGGTCGACGATCGACTTTGCGATGGAAAGTCCCAAACCATAGCCGCCTTTGTCGCGGGCGCGTGATTCGTCCAGCCGATAAAAGCGTTCAAAAATATGCGGGATCAGCTCGGGCGGGATGCATTCCCCGGTGTTGTTGACCGACAGCGACACCCGGTCGCCGTCTGCGTGGAGGAGAAAGCGAACGAATCCGTTTTCCCCCGCGTATTTTACCGCGTTGTCGAGCAGAATCATCATCACCTGCTTGATGGCGGAGGGGGAGCCGAGCATATTCAGCCCGGGCTGTATTTCGGTGTAAAACCGGACGCCGTTTTCAAAGCAGACGCTTTCAAAGGGCAGCGTACAGCTTTCGGCCGCTTCGCTCAGATCGAAGGGCACCGCTTCCTCCTCCGCGCGGCCGTCGTCATGCTTGGCAAGATAGAGCATCTCGTTGATGAGCTTGGTCATCCGCTCGGTCTCCTGCCGGATATAGACGAGCCACTTTTCCTGCTCCGCCACCGTGGAGTCGCGGTTGGCCAGCACGATATCGGTATTGGCGGAAATCACGGTCAGCGGCGTTTTCAGCTCGTGCGACATATCCGCGACAAGCTGCTTTTGCTGCTTCCAGGATTTTTCAACCGGCGCGGTGGCGATCTTGGTCATAATTAAGCTGATGACCAAAAATCCGCACAGCGAAAGCGAGACGATCCACAATGAGTTTTTCATCAGATCCCGCAGCGAGGCGTCCTCGTATTCCTTGTCTAAAAACGCGATTTTCATACCGCGTGAGGTGGTGTTGACATAATACCGCAGATTTTCCGCCGGCAGAATGCCCTCGGCTTTGTTGACAGCGGGGACGGCGTTCACCAGAGAGAGCAGGTATTCCTTCTTTTCGTCGTCCAATTCTTCCTCGTAGCCGATGGCGGTGACAGTCTTGTCGATGCGGTCCACCTCCAGCACGAACGTGTTGAAATACGGATAGCGGCTGCTGCGCGAATACAGACCGAACAGTTCGTAATACAAGCTGCTCTGCGTGTCTGCCTGCAGAACCATCGCCTCTTTCATCGCGCTGACGCTGTCGACGTAAAGCTGGTTTTTCTGGTACATAAACAGGCCCGCCAGCAGGGTGGTCAGCACGATGGTCAGCAGCATAATGATGAGCACAAATTTGATTTTCAGGTTGCGGATCACGCGTCTCCCTCCAGGTGATAGCCGATCTTGCGCACCGTGGCGATGTTAGCGGCCGATTCCAGAAAG
>ERZ827458.707-NODE-707-length-38503-cov-4.120188_pt1 | contig 38503 bp, 31 predicted proteins | sample MGYA00519706_ERZ827458 | MGnify/ENA primary metagenome ERZ827458 (study PRJEB31778, sample SAMEA3449309) | human gut metagenome | biome: human gut; feature: human-associated habitat; material: faeces | place: United Kingdom | collected 2010/2012 ...
CACTCGGAAAATACTATATCGTTGACATCGGACTTCGCAACTATCTGCTGGGCTTTCGCCATCGGGACAGCGGGCACGCCATCGAGAACGTCGTTTACTTCGAGCTGCTTCGCCGCGGTTACGATGTGGCAATCGGCAAGATCGGCAATGCCGAAGTGGACTTCATCGCAACGAACGCCGACGAAAAAAAGTATATTCAGGTAACGGAGTCTATGATGAGCGAGGACGTCCGAAAACGGGAGCTTGCGCCGCTGCAAGGCATCCGTGATAATTACGAAAAAATCGTGTTGTCCCTTGAGCCGGGGCTTGACGCTTCCTATGAGGGCATCAAATCCGAAAACCTCATTGATTGGCTGCTCGGCGAATGAGCGCCGAATTTGAACGTTTTTGCCGCTCATTCTTCCGGCATATAAAAACGGGACCGTCCAGTTTCGCTTGACGACCCCGTTTTTTTGCTTTTCCGCTTTTTATCATGCGTCCTTCTTCGGCGCAAGCTCGCTGAAAAGCAGCGCCGCGAAGATCACCGCAAAGCCCACGCCCATTTGCGGCGTGACCTTTTCCCCCAGCAGCAGGCAGGAAAACAGCACGCCGAACACCGATTCCAGCGACAGCAGAATCACCGCATGCGAGGCGGGCGCCATGCTCTGGCCGATGTTTTGCAGGCTCATGCCGATGGTGGTGGAAAACACCGCGATATACAGCAGCCCACCGACAGAGCCGAGGCTGAACGTCATCGGCATGCCGCGCTCAAAGATCAGGCTGTATACCGCCGCATACAGCCCGCAGAACGCGAATTGCAGCACGATCAGCGCATAGGTGTTCGTCTTCTTCTGGCATTGCTCCACCGCGATGATGTGCGCCGCGAACAGGAAACCGCAGGCCAGCGTCAGCAGATCGCCGACATTCAGCCCCCCGGCCTGCCCATCCAGCGACAAAAGCCCGATGCCGACGAGCATCAGCGCCGCCGCGATCAGGTTGCCCTTTTGCAGCTTCTGGTGAAACAGCAGCGCGCAGCCAAACGGCACGAGCAGCACGTAGATCGTCGTCAGAAACGCATTCTTGCCCGCTGTCGTATATTGCAGGCCGATGGTCTGCACGATATACGCCCCAAAGAGCGCCAGCCCGACCAGCGCGCCGCGCGCCACGTCCCCGCGCGTCAGCCCCCTCAGGCGCTTATGAAACAGCGCGCCCGTGATCGCCGCCGCAATCAGATAGCGCATGGCGATAATCGCCCCCGGCGGAAAGCTGTCCAGCGCATTTTTCACCACAGAAAACGCGCAGCCCCAAATCAGCGCCGTCAATAAAAGCAGGCCGTCGGCCAGAATCTCGCGTTTTGTCATCCGTTCATACACCCTTATACTAATTCGCAGTTAAAATGCTTAACAGAGCGCATCAGATTTTTTGTTCTGACGAAGCCAAGTGAAGTGAGGCGTACTGGAGGTACGTTGAACGGAACGAGGCAAAGTCAGAGCGAAAAAGATGGTGCGCGGATTAAGCCATTTTAACAAGAATTAGTATTATTCCCGATTTTTGCATAAGCATGCAGGCAGGCTCTATTTTAGCATAAACCCGCGCGGAAGAAAAGCTCTTTACACCTTCTTTGTTTTGGTGTATCATGTTTGATAAGCGAATATCGTTATTCAACCGCATCTGAATATAAGGAAGACATCAAACAGGAAGACATAAAAAGGAGATTTTGTTATGGACGATAAAACCATTCCGTCTCTGGTTCTCCCCGGTGAGGAAGCCCCTCAGCAGGCCGCCGCGGCCGTTCAGGAAGCGCCTGTCCAGCAGGAAGCGCCTGCCGCGCCCGCCCAGCAGGATGTGCAGACTCCTGTGGACGCGAAGGACGATTCTCTAAATTTTGACAACCTGTCGCCCGAGGAGCAGGCCGCCGTGCTGGCGTTCGTGGATCGCATCGACATCCACAACAGCGAAACGGTGCTCAAATACGGCAACGCCGCGCAGACGAAGATTTCCCAGTTCTCCGACAAGATTCTCGAGGACGTCAAGACCAAGGACACCGGCGCGATTTCCGACATGCTGACCCAGCTTGTCGCCGAGCTGAAGGGCTTCGACGTGGACGAGGGCAAGAAGGGCGGCCTGTTCGGCCTGTTCAAGAAAGCCGGCAGTAACATCGCCCAGCTTCGCGCGAAATACGACAAGGTGGAGGAGAACGTCGCGCAGATCATCGCCACCTTGCAGGGGCACCAGAAGCAGTTGATTTCCGATTGCAAGATGCTCGACGAGCTATACGCGCAAAACGAGCAATACTACCACGAATTGACGCTCTACATCATCGCGGGCGAACTGAAGCTCCAGAGGCTGCGCGAGGAGGAGCTTCCGCCGCTTCTGGCCAAGGCGCAGCAGACCGCCGACCCGGCCGACGCGCAGATCGCCAACGATTTCAGCCAGCTCATTTCGCGGTTTGAAAAGCGCATCCACGACCTCAAGCTCACGCGCATGGTTTCCGTGCAGATGGGTCCGCAGATCCGCCTGATGCAGAACAACGACAACGTGCTCGCCGAGCGCATCCAATCCACCGTCGCCAACACGATTCCGCTCTGGAAGAGCCAGATGGTCATCGCCATGGGCATGCAGCACGCCGAAAGCGCGCTCAACGCGCAGAAGGCCGTCACCGACATGACCAACGAGCTGCTGCGCGCCAACGCGGAGCGCCTCAAGATGGGCACCATCGAGACGGCGAAGGAAGCCGAGCGCGGCGTTGTGGATATCGAAACCATCCGCGCCGCGAACACCGCGCTCATCGACACCCTGACCGAAGTGCAGAAGATTCAGCGCGAGGGCGCTCAGAAGCGCGCCGCCGCCGCCATCGAGCTTGGCCGTCTGGAAAAGGAACTGCGCGACAAGGTGCTTGAAATCGACAATTAAACCGGCGGATGCCCCCTGCATCCCCGGCTTTCCTCCAAAGCCCATCGACCGCGATGGACTCAGACTGTAGACAAAAAGCTATTCTCCCCCCTTCGGGGGAGAATAGCCCTTTCCGCAAATGAAAGAATAGCTGAATTTCTTGATTTTGCGATTCAAGCCAAGTTTGCTTATGTCAACAAGCTGAGCCCATCGACCGCGATGGGCTTATTTTGCAGAAAGGAGCTTCCCCTTATGAACACACGGGGCAAGCGTTACCATCCCGTCAAGCCCGCCCGCAGCTACAAGGAGCAGCTCGCCCGCCTGACCGACATCCACGGCCTGACGATCGAGGACGAAGCGCGGGCGCGCTATATCCTCTCCACCGTCAACTATTACCGCCTGACGACCTACGGCAAGCATCTGCGCCGCGCGGACGACCCGGATCTCTTTCTGCCCGGCGTATCGCTGGAGACGCTGTACGGCCTATACCGGTTTGACATGAACCTGCGCCACCTGCTGCTCCCGGTGCTGGAGTTTTTCGAGGTGCAGCTCCGCGCCAAAATCGCCTATCAGCTGGCCATCACCTACGGCTCGCTGGGCTATATGGATGCGGAGAATTTCCGCGCCGAGGTTTTGCCCAACGGCGCTTCCGTCCATAAAAGCCTGATCGGCAAATTCAAAAACGAGGTCAAGCGGCAGGGCGCGCTCCCGTTCGTGCGCCACCACAAAATCAAATACGGCGGCCAATTCCCGATTTGGGCGGCCGTCGAACTGTTCACCTTCGGCATGCTCGGCTCGCTGTTTGACCTCATGCGGGAGGGCGACCAGCGCGCCGTCAGCCGGGAATACGACCTCTCGCCGGAGGCGCTTTCGCGACTGATCGCCGCCGCCGTGGATGTGCGCAACATCTGCGCGCATTACAACCGGCTCTACAACCAGATTCTCCCGGATCAGCCGCTCCTGCCCAACCATCTGCGCCTGTATGAAAGCGACCGCCTTTTCCCGCTCCTGCTCGTCTTCGCGCATGCACTGGGGCGCGAGCGCGTGTTTGCGCGCCTGCTCACGGGGCTTTCGCTGCTGGAAGCCGATTACCCCGAGGCCGATTTGTCGCTCTGCGGGTTCCCCGAGGATTGGCGCGCCGTTCTGGAAGCAGAGGCCGCGCAGGCCTGATGCGGCGCAAGCCCCTTTTACTTTCCGACGCAGAATTTCGCAAACACCTCGTCGATGACCCTTTCGCTCATCGTTTCGCCCGTGATTTCGCCCAGCGCGTCCAGCGCCGCGGACAGATCCACCGCCGCGACGTCCAGCGGCATGCCGTCCTCAATCGCCGTCACCGCGTCGCAGAGCGCCGCGCGGACGCGTCCGGCCGCCTCCACATGGCGCGCCTGAGAGAGCGCCGAGGATTCCGCGCCGTCCGCCGGAACGAACGCCGTCAGCGCGTCCCGGAGCGCCTCCATGCCTTCGCCGCGCGTTGCGCAAACCGTCACCATCGGCACGTCGCCAAAGGCCGCGCGCACATCCGCCGCCGTCAGCCGCTGCGCAAGGTCGCCCTTGCTGAGCACGATCATCTGCGGCGCAAGGCCGAAAAGCGCGGCCTTGTCTTCCTCGGTCAGCGGGCTTGCGCTGTCCAGCACCAGCGCCCGCACGTCCGCCTCCGCGAGCGCTTTTTTGGCGCGCTCCACGCCGATGCGCTCCACCGCGTCGCCCGTCTCCCGAAGCCCGGCCGTATCCGTCAGCAGGACGCGCACACCGCCGATCTGCACGGCCTCAGTCAGCGTATCCCGCGTCGTGCCGGGAATATCCGTCACAATCGCGCGCTCTCCGCCCAGCAGCGCGTTCAGCAGGCTGCTCTTGCCCGCGTTCGGCCTGCCGCAGAGCACCACGCGCAAGCCCTCGTCCTCGATGCGCCCCGCCCGCGCGTCGCAGGCCGCCGCCAGCTTCGCCGCAATCGCCTTGCAGGCTGCCGTCACCTCCCGCGCGGTCTGCGTCTCCTCCACCTCGTCCGGGAAGTCGATTGCCGCCGCCATGGCCGCCAGCAGAGACGTGATCTCCTCCCGCGCCGTCCGCACGAACGCGGAAACGCCGCCCTCCATCTGCCGCACGGCGCTGCGCATGGCGCGCTCGCTCCCCGCGCGGATCATCCGCATCACGCCCTCGGCCTGCGCCAGATCAATGCGCCCGTTCAGAAACGCCCGGTAGGTGAACTCGCCCGGCTCGGCCATCCGCGCGCCCGCCGCCATCAGCAGCCTCAGAATCTTGCCGACCAGCGCCTGCGAGCCGTGGCAGTGAATCTCCGCCACGTCCTCCCGCGTGTAGCTGTGCGGCGCGCGCATCAGCACGGCCATCGCCTCGTCCGCAACGTCGCCATCCTCCATCACATAGCCGTAGGTCAGCACGCGGTTTTCCAGCGGCTTCCCGTTCTTCGCCCGGAACACGCGCGATATGATCCGCAAGCAGTCCGCCCCGCTCACGCGGACAATCGCCACGCCGCCCTCTCCCGCCGCCGTCGCCTGCGCCGCGATGGTATCCCGATTTTGAAACATGCGCCGTTCCTCCCTCTGTGTTTTCCAATCTGTTTTGATTATACCACGACCGTCCGCGGTTGAAAAGCGCGCAAACCGGCCGCCTTCCTTCATCGAACCTGCCGAAAAGCGCCCGTTTGGCGAACTTTTTCCCGGCTTCTCTTGATTTCACACGAAAAACTGTGTAGAATAGAGGTTATGGCTTACGTCCCTTTGCGGACGGCTTGTTTTTCTTCACAACCAAAGGAGGTTCCGCATCCGATGCAAAATGTGCAGCGAATTGTTCTGGTGGACTTCGGCGCGCAGTATACCCAGCTGATCGCCCGCCGTGTGCGCGAAGCCAAGGTTTTCTGCGAGGTTGTTTCCTACCTGACGCCGCTTTCCGAAATCCTTGAAAAGAAGCCGGTGGGCATCATCCTCTCCGGCGGCCCCGCTTCCGTGCTCGACGCGGATGCGCCGCATATCGACCCGGCCATCTACGAGCAGGGCATCCCGGTTCTGGGCATCTGCTACGGCATGCAGCTGACGGCCTACACCCTCGGCGGCACCGTCGAGCGCGCCGCCCAGCGCGAATACGGCCGCGTCCCGGTGGATTTCGACGTCAACAGCCCGCTGTTTGCCGGCATGAAGGCGCAGTCCGTCGGGTGGATGAGCCACACCTTCCACGTCACCCGTGCGCCGGAGGGCTTCACCTCCATCGCCCACAGCGAAAACTGCGCGTTCTGCGCGATGGCGAACCCCGAAAAGCGCATCTACGCGGTGCAGTTCCACCCGGAAGTCACGCACAGCGAAGAGGGCCAGAAGGTCATCGCCAACTTCCTGTATAACGTCTGCGGCTGCACGGGCGACTGGACGATGAGCACCTTCATCGACAACGCCATCGCCTCCATCCGCGAGCAGGTCGGCCCGAACGGCCGCGTGATGCTCGGCCTCTCCGGCGGCGTGGATTCCTCCGTCGCGGCGGCGCTGATCTCCCGCGCCATCGGCGAGCGCCTGACCTGCGTTTACGTCGATCACGGCTTCATGCGCAAAAACGAAACCGAATCCGTCCGCGAGGTCTTCACCAAGCAGTTCCCGGTGAATCTGGTCATCGTGGACGCGCGCGACCGCTTCCTGACCAAGCTGGCGGGCGTTTCCGACCCGGAAACGAAGCGCAAGCTGATCGGCGGCGAGTTCGTCTACTGCTTCGCCGACGAGGCCAAGAAGCTCGAGGGCGTGGAATTCCTCGCGCAGGGCACGATTTACCCGGACGTGATCGAATCCGGCTCGGTCAAGGGCAGCGCGGTGATTAAGTCGCACCACAACGTCGGCGGTCTGCCGGCCGATGTGCGCGCGAAGTTCACCGGCGGTCTGGTGGAGCCGCTCCGCATGCTGTTCAAGGACGAGGTTCGCAAGGTCGGCGAGGAGCTGAGCATGCCGCACGACATGGTTTGGCGTCAACCGTTCCCCGGCCCCGGTCTGGCGATCCGCATCATGGGCGACATCACGGCGGACAAGCTGGAAACCGTTCGCGAGAGCGACGCGATTCTGCGCGAGGAAGTCGCGCTGGCCGGTCTTGAGCGCGACGTCAACCAGTATTTCACCGTGCTGACCAACACCCGCACCGTCGGCGTGATGGGCGACGAGCGCACGCACGATTTCGTGCTGGCCATCCGCGCCGTGACGACCGACGACTTTATGACCGTCGATTGGGCGCGCCTGCCCTACGATCTGCTCGCCAAGGTCAGCGCGCGCATCGTCAACGAAGTGCCGCGCGTCAACCGCGTCGTGTACGATATCACCACCAAGCCGCCGGCAACGGTGGAGTGGGAATAATCAAATCCCCGTCAATTCATCCCGGAAGTTCCAGTTATTGCTGAATTTCTGGGATTTTTTGTTGCTTGGTGGCTACAAATTGGCTACATTTCGCGTTTTCGTCGCCGAGAAAATGTAGCCAGAAACCTCACAGGCTGTCCAGACGATTGGCTACTTCAACCTGCTTGTTCGGGTACAGATGGCTGTACGTCTCCATCGTGGTCTGCACGCGCTCGTGACCGAGGCGCTCTGCAATTAGCAGCGGCGAGAAGCCCATCTCCACCAGCAGACTGGCGTGACTGTGCCGAATATCGTGTATGCGAATTTTCTTGACGCCGGATTTCTTGCAGCCGCGCTGCATTTCGTGCGTCAGGAAATACTTCGTATATGGGAATATCCGATTTTCTTCATCAAGATCATAGCACTGGCTAATATACGCTTTGAGGCATTCAGCCAACACGTTCGGCATTGTCACCACACGATTGCTTTTCGGCGTTTTAGGTGTGGTAATCATGTCCTCCCGATTGATCCGCTGATACGACTTGTTGATCGTGATTGTCGATTTTTCAAAGTCGATATCCGCAAGCGTCAGCGCCAGCAGCTCGCCTTCTCGCATGCCCGTATAGTACAGCGTCATGAAGATCGCATAGGATGCAGGCTTATCCGCAACGGCTTCAATAAAGCTGTCGAACTCTGCCTTTGTCCAGAACTGCATTTCGTCCGCATTTTTCTTTCCCATGCTGCCAGCCTTGTGACACGGATTTTCTTTCAGACCGTAATACTTGACCGCATAGTTGAAAATCGCCGTCAGTTGGTTCTGGATCTCACGCAGATACGTCGGCGCATACGGCTCGTCCTTCTCGTTCCTATACGTTGCAAGCTGATTCTGCCACCTTCGCACGTCCGTAGGTTTGATGTCATTCAGTGCCATCCGGCCAAAGAACGGCATAATCTTCAACTCGACCAGAAAACGCTTGCTAGAAATCGTCGAAGGTTTCAGGCGATTCTCCATGTCGGCAAAATACAGCGCCACAAAATCATGAAACATCATGCCGAGACTGCCGGACGCTTGGTTCATCGTCTCGCGTTCCCATTGCAGGGCTTCCTTCTTCGTGAGGAAGCCTCTTTTCTTTTTATGGATGGTATTCCCCTTCCAATCCGTCACACGGATCTGGGACATCCAGCGGTTGTTCGTTCCGTACTTGGTTACAGACATTAAACTCCTTTCTTCAAGCATTGGACCTCATCGGATTATTCCGTTTTCTTGTACGCATTTTCAAGAAATTCGTTTCTCTTCCTGATCCGTTCGTCGGGATCAAGCTCCTGCGGTTCTACGGTCTCAACCGTGTTGGCTGCATAGTACGCCAGCGTGGTATCCTTCCACTTCTTGTACGCCTCAAGCGTGGATGCGAAGGACTGCACATCTTCCCGCTCCTGCTGCCACTGTTCAAGAAACAGGCACATATCCGCATTAAATTCCGCTGCGCTTTTTCCATCAAAGGAGATCGAGCACGACCACTCCTTGCTGCGCGGCGGCTTCTTTACGTCGATATGAAAATCAATCCCCGCGACATTTTCCAGCTTAAACAGAAAGTCCATCACATCGGAAAGGCTTTTGATCTGCGTCGTGCCGGATTCATAGCCAAAAAGATACGTCGAAGAGGTTTCCAGAATTTCCGCAATCTGATTGATGACAGAAATGGAAACTTCGATTTCGCCCGTTTCATACTTCTGCACGGTGCGCAGGGATTTTCCCAACATCTGCGCCAGTTCAGTCTGGCTGAGACCTTTTTTCTTTCGGAGCATTTTGATCCGCTGTCCGATAGCGGCATGGTCAAGATTGTCCATAGCTGATTCACCTCGTCTTCATCATAGCACAAGTGAATGTGAATTTCAAGTTCATATTTTTATTCTTTTATGTCTTGACAAATGCACTTCGTATTCGTATAATGAATATGCACTTTTGATTCGCATTTCGATGATTAAGGCGAAAACGGAAGTATGAAAAGTGCACATTTCACGAACAGCCGTCAGAAACGGCAGGGGGTTTTTTATGAAAGCTCAGTACATCACCGCAACAGAAGTCGCTGAAATCATGGGCATCAGCCGCAGCAAGTCCTATCAGATCGTCCGGCAGCTCAACAAGGAGCTGAAAGCGCAGGGGTATCTCACGGTTGCTGGAAAATGCCCCATTCAGTATTTCAAACAGAAGTTTTATGGTTTCCAGATTCCGGGAGGTGAACGAGATGTTGGATAAAAAAGAAATGACTGCCCTTGTTCCATCTGTTGGCGCAGATGAAAGGCAGCCATCGCAAAAAGTTTGCAAAAACAGTATACCCGCTTCTGACAAAGAAATCAACGAAAATGTCCGCGTCGCAAGCAATCCGCTTCATCTGCACACGGTTTCCATGACTGAATTGTACCAGACCACCTACGCCAGCAGACCGCCCATCATCGACGGTCTGCTGTACGCGGGCGCGTACATTCTCGCAGGCGCGCCGAAAATCGGAAAGTCGTTTCTGGTTGCGCAGCTCGCCTATCATGTCAGCGCAGGCAGCAGGCTTTGGAACTATAAAGTCCATCAAGGTGCCGTGCTCTATCTCGCCCTTGAAGATGATTTTCAGCGCATCCAAAGCCGGATGTTCATGATGTACGGCGTGGAGGACAGTGAAAAACTGTACTTTGCAACCGCCGCAAACAAGGTCGGTCAGGGATTGAACGACCAGCTTGAAAATTTCATCAAGGAACACGCCGATACGAAGCTCATTATCATCGACACGATGCAGAAAATCCGGGAGTTTAGCGGTGAAGCATACAGCTATGCCAGCGATTATGCGATCATTGGTCAGCTCAAACAGTTCGCAGACAAGCACGGTGTCTGTCTGCTCATCGTCCACCATACGCGCAAGCAGCCCGCCGTGGATTCATTCGACATGGTGTCTGGCACAAACGGTTTGTCCGGCAGCGCGGATGGCACGCTGCTGATGCAAAAGAAAAAGCGCACCGGGTTGGATGCGACGGTCGATGTGGTCGGGCGCGACCAGCAGGATCAGATCCTCTATCTGAAAAAAGACCCGCATACGCAAATTTGGAACTTGGAGCGAACGGAAAATGAGCCGTACAAAGAACCGCCAGACCTCATACTGAAAGCAGTTTCCGATCTGGTTTCTCCGCTTGTGCCGACTTGGATGGGCTCTCCCTCAGAACTCGCGTCCGCAGCCAACATCAACATGGCGGCGAACGCGCTGACCAAGTACCTGAATGTCAAGTACGGCAAGCTACTGGACGAATACTCGATCCGATATGAAAACAAGGCCAAGCACGCTGGGCGTCAGGTTGTTCTGACCTTCACGCCTACGGGTGAATCGAAAAATAAATCATGAATCATAAGTGACGCGACGATAGCGACGGTCGCGACGGTGTTTTGCAGGTCTCAAAAGCATCGTCGCAATCGTCGCGACCGTCGCGCTCCGTGATCGGATAGGATGGATGGATAATGAAAAACGTACTGATTCCCTACGAACTGTTTCTGGAACTCACGCTCCATCACTTGAACGGCATCGACGGATTTGAGAACGATATTCGGCGCGGTCTGACCAAGAAAGTCAATGCGCTCCTCGACCGTGAGCTGTACGCCAAGTACAAGACCGCGCCGACCGAAGCGCAGCGCGAACAAGCCCGACAGGAATACCTGAACCGACGCAGCATCCCGGAGAGCTGCCGTTGGGACACACCGCCTTGGGAGCTGTGACAGGAGCGTGCCACGCTCCTGTTTGAAGCCCACAAGGCCGCGGGGATGCTCCCGCCCGTAACCCCCTCGGAGAGCCCACTGACATCTTTGCAGTCCGCAGGACTGAAAGTGTCATAGTGGGTTACGCACTTTGAAAAAGATGCGTAACGGCACCCCCGCCGCTCCCCGTTCCCCACCAACTGAACCTAGGAGGAATCGCCTATCGCAAACTTTTGTTTCGCCCGTGTCGCTACCCGGACCCGTGTATCAGTCAGCAAGTTTGAGCGACACATCGAACGGAAAAACGAAACCTATGAAAACATGAACGTCGATCTCTCCCGCACGCCCATGAATGTCACGTTCAAGGGCTGCGAAAATCTGACGTACAACGAATATCTGGATCAGCTTGTCGATCAAGGCAAGGTTTCTCTTCGCGGACTCAAGCCCGACGCCAAGGTCTTTGACGAGATGATCCTCGACGTGAACACGGAATACTTTGAGCAGAACGGCGGGGACGAATAAGCCCGCCGATTCTATGAAGAAGCCTTTACGGCAAGGAGAACATCGTCTCCGCCGTCATGCACGCCGACGAGCTAAACACAGCGATGACCGAGAAGTACGGTAAGCCTGTGTACCACTATCATCTGCACGTCATGGCATTGCCCGTGGTCGATAAGGAAATCCGATGGTCGAAGCGCTGCAAAGCCCCGGAGAAGATCGGTACGGTGAAAGAAGTCGTTCATCAGGTCAGCCATTCTAAAAAGTGGAAATCTGAAAAGGCTTTGGACAAGAACGGTCAGCCTGTGCTGAACAGCAAGGGCAAACCCGTCTACCGAACCTCGTACAGCATCCTGCAAGACCAGTTCTTCGACCACATGGCAACCGCAGGGTTTGCCGACATACAGCGCGGCGAACGCGGCAGCACCGCCGAACACCTGACCGTGACCGAGTTCAAGGTTGCACAGGAACAGAAGAAGCTCGATGCGCTGGAAGCCGCCGCTAACAAGAAAGAAGCCGTGCTTGAAAAGTATGACAAGCGGCTGAAAGTCCAGAAGACTGCCGCACTGACGTTTCAGGAAATCGACGAGATGGGTTCATCCAGCCTTATCGGCAAAAAGATTTCCATGACGCAGGACGAAGCCGCGAAACTCAAAACGCTGGCAAAGGAAGGTGTTACTTCTCGCCCCAAGATCATCGACCTGACGCGGAGCTTAAAGCAGGAAAAACAAGCATCAGCATTCTGGAAAAGCCGCTATGACGAGTTGCGCGAACAGACGAAGGATTACATCGCCGCCGTCAAGCACTCGCCGGAGGCCGTGAAGAACTTCCTGCAAGAGATCATGCAGAAACAAATGCAGGAGTTTAACCGCCGCGCCAGAAAACGAAAGAACAACCGAGAAGAACGATAAAGCATTTAAGGAGGAAACCATTATGGAAATTGTATCCGCTGCTTTTGATATGGATACTGCGTGCGTCAACGTCCCGATGGACAACGGGCAAAGCAGTACGGTGTGACCGAGCAGCTGAAAGCCAAAAACCAAATGGAATGGGAGCGTCAGATGAACGCTTGCAAGGTACAGGCAGAGGCGAGACCATCCCAAATTCTGTGTAAAGGCTGCAAGCAGCCCGGCTTCGCCGCCCTTGACATCCGGCTCCGTCGGCGTTATGGTAGAGAAAAGGCGCACTTCTATTTGCCAGCAGGTTATTTTTTAGCCTACGTTCCGGCATTTCAATCATTTTTCTGCTTTTTTCGTATCAGTTGTAAATTCAATTAACTTGCTAGACTCCTGGCTCAAACTGCCAAATCTTTTTGAATCGTAAATTTACTTTCCATACTTACCGCTATCAAATCATTTCTAATCGCTCCTGTCAGAAGTTTTCTAAACAGATTTGCTTATGGAATTTAGCTCAGGGTACTGGCATTATTTTCATTATTCAGATAGTAGGGGCTATCTGATTTTTTGTTGCCATGGTGTTGCCAGTAAATTGAGGATGATTTACACCTTACAAACTGATTATATCATACGATGGATTCTTCATCAAAGCATTTTAATTATTGATCATCGTTGCTCACGACCCAAATCTTTTTGAGAGGGATCAGCTCTTTGATTTCATCGTCCATCTGATCGTAATATCGCAGAAACTCCTCAATAATTTCTTTGTGGGTCCAAAGCCGGATTTCAAAGAACTGTTTAGCCGTCTCATTGATGACCGAAGATTTGAACCCACTCCATGACACTAACAGGCCATATTCGGCACCAAAGTTTTTCATCACCCCGCCCAACTGATCCAAAACAATCCGATCCACTGGCGCGTCCGTGGATTTAACCTGAACACAAATTTTGGGACTTCCAAAACCAAGTGTGCCCGCAGAAGCCAGAATATCCACACCTTTATCCGGTCCGGCCGGGCTGACATATGTAGTGAATCCCTTTGCTCGAAGAATGGCATCTACAATTTTTGCTAAACCATGCCCCTTAGTCTTCTGGATTATCAGATTTGTGATAACCCCCAAGGCTTCATTTTCAATATCTCGTGCCTCTTCATCATCCTGTGGCTCTTGCGGAGTAATTTGGGGCGCTTTCTTTCCCTGTTTATGTGCATTGATGACTGCTTTTATGCGATCTTCCTGCTTGATACGGCAAATGGTCATAAAAGCCCCAAAGGAATATAAGATGTCCTGGTCAAAAGCTGTGCGGGGAATGTCACAGGCAAACCAATCTACCTGATGCGCATGATAATAAGGATTATCGTTGTTAGGTAAGAATTCATAATTACCTGTGATCTTGCCAAAATGAATTACAGGCTTGATCTTGCTGGGCAGGACAACAATCTCTCCCTTTTTCATCTCATGGGCAAACGGCCATACCTGGCTCGCCCAGTTCATCGCTGTTTTTACCTTGACATCTGGGTTGTTGTCCACAAAGTATTGCTGCAAGTCCTGCTTGGTGTGGAACTGCATGATTGATTCAGAGAGATTGTCCCAGGTGCAGTATACCTTACTGTCCTCAAGAAATTTGTTCTCGAACTCACCGTATCGTCCAGCACGACATAACCACATGGGCATTAGTCGTCCACCTCTATTCCAAAGAACTCTCGGATTTTCCTCAATAGAACAGGTCTCAATTCCACCTGATTTTGGAATCTTACCTGATCGTGCATCGAGATATTGGACCCAATTTCAGAATTTGCAGGCACTCCATCTCGTGTTTTATAGAGTAGCAGCACTTTCTTTGCAAGCCCCTGAGCGTATCCTATTTCATGATGAACATTTTTATTGCCGAACGAAAGATCAGCAATCACCAAAGAGGACTCTTTGATGCCATTAATTATCCGATGATATATCTCATCAGAATATCCATCATGATGCTTATCTACTCGTATCAACTTTATATCAAGACCATTTTCACGTTTTAAAGTGGCCTTCACATCTTCAATAGTCTGGTATGTATCTGCTGTTTCTACACTAAACTGCATTGAAACAAATATTGATTTCGGCCTATTCTCATATATCTGGTCAAAGATTTGTATTAAATCATTCATGTGGAGCTCGGGGACTCTTGTAATGCTATTTTCTTTTACCCAAGACAGAAAGTGTTGATATTTTGTCGCATTTGTCAGCTTATAAAACGAAATTGCCCCAATAACAGCCAGATTGTTTGGTATCACATGAAGCTGTGCTTCTTGCAGCGCAGCTTCAATTTGAGGCAACTGTTCACGAAAACTATTCACTGCCTCATCAGCTCTGGGTAAAGTTTGATTTTCAATTAATAGCTGGCATACTTGAAGTAAGTATGTATTTTTGATTCCACGAATCAATAAATTAATAAATGGGTATTCCTCAAAATTTTCTTGTTGAGAAATTTTACGTGCCAAATAGTATGGCCAACCGAAAGAGGGATCAGTCTTTAGTTTTTCGTCACTAAATACCCCATCACTTTCCAATATGACTTTTAAATTTTCTTCAAGATTTAATGGAACCTGTTTGGCATTGATGTTATGAAATATAGCTCGCGAATACTGTCCATTTTCTTCTGGATTTTGGAACAAAAGCAAGCAGAACGGAACGGCAAAATCCTCTCTAACGCTTGCTGCCGCACTAAGTCTGTGATTTCCATCAATGCGAGTAATCCTGTGTTCTTTTTCATCAAATTTCAAATGAGCAATATTAATCCTGTCGAGTCTTGGTGATGGATCAAATGCGTTTACGACATTCTTTGTCACATTCTGGGAAATACTAATTTGGAAACCTCCAATAGATTTATTCCAGGTTTGTCCGGAACGCAATTTCGAATGAAACAAATCAATTTTGTCGAATTCGCTTCTACCATCTGTCAAGTTTAAAGACAGGATGACTTCAGGAAAAAAACGATACTCTCCTCCGTTCAGGAATTCGGCCATTTCACCTTGATGCTGGGCTATAAGATCTCTTTGTACTTCTGGGTTTGGCTCAGAAATAGCGCTAAGCATCTTAAACGAAGCAAACCCTCGCAAACAGAGAAAGCCTCCCATTGAGTATTCTAAGATACCGCTTAACTTAACCATTTGTATTTCTCTCTTTCTTTGCAGAACTATTCCATAATTCCAGAATACTTCACCGCTTCATCAATTTTATACATCAACATACTCGCAAACATCAGGCGACGCATTGCATCATCCTTAGTAATGGTGATATTGGCATGAGCTTTGGGATTTCTCAGTGCAGACATGGCTCCTGCCAACATCTGCATATAGCCTTTTTGTATATTGCTTCCCGTCTCGGTCGAGCGATCACAAAACTCCAACAAAGGAGCGTTATCAGAGAATACCATGTTCATCGCAGTATAACCATCTGGGACTTTAGGCGCAGTGGGATTTACTTTCATAAAAAGTTTCTTTACCCGGTCATTGATCTCAACAAACGCATCCTCAGCGGCATTTGCATAGTAACCATCTTCAAATAGATTTTGGGACACCAAAGCAATCTTTGGATGAATGAGATCCCATACTCCCGATCCCTTTGTATTATCTGCTTGCTGAAGTGACTTTAAAATTTCTATGGCTTGTCCAAACACAACCGGATTAATCGTCCCATATCCAACAAACATACGGTCTTTCATCTCAAACAGCTCTTGGCTGAAATACAGGGATTCCTTTTCAATGTCATGAGAAATTTTGATTAGGCCATTCTTAATACTTTGAATATCCGGTAACGCAACAGGGAATGTCATACAATTTGGATTGTTTGCAATATTGATTAGCCACCCATAAACCGTCCTAACTCTATTTATATCCACAATCATTCACCTAGTATTTTTTTCTCAAATTCATCTTTCGCCATCGATACTTCTCTGTCCGCCTGCTCTCTTAATTGAATAGCTTTTTTATAGTGAGAAACAACTTCTCCGGCAAACTCCCTTTGCTTATCAATATCCGGCAGAATTATCCTAACTTTTTTTAATGTTTCATTGTTAATTCCAGATTGATTATTAAAGTTTGTGCACAAAAATTTCCAATAGTCTAATCGCAGCAGCATATTAAAAAATGCTGCCACATAATAAGGATCCACTCCGTCTTTTAACTTTAACCGAGTGATATGATTAGAAACCGCACAACTACAATCAACATCGAATACCGTGGTTTTTCCGACCAAATCAATCGAATTAGTATTGTTAAAAAGAACTTCTCCTTTCTCACAAAAATCAGCCGTTGTAAGATTAGCTAATGGAACATATTTCTTTGTAGCAAAACTCAGCTCCCCATCGGTCGTAATACTAAATGGGCGCAAATGCGGAACTCTTTCTTCATCTGAAAGTGCATCACCTTGATCTTGCTTCCCAGCAGCAAATCCAGATTTAATAGATAAACAAATATCTTCTACATAAACAACCGGATAACTTGAACTTTCAATTTTTTCTTTCAATGCAATAAACTTAGGAGAGTAGTGATCCACGTCGATCCTATTGTCAATAGCATTGTATTTGACGAGATACCCCGTCTCCTCATTGAAGTCTATCTTTTTACCAGCACAATATTTTTCATACTGACTTGCGATTTCGATCAATTGATTTTGAATGGTCTTACAGCCGGTTGCATCGTAGCCAATGAACTTAGGTTTTGCCATAAATACTGGATCATAGTCAGTTACTTCATCATGGTTCTTTTTCCTCAAAAAAACAACTGATGCATTGACCCCTGCTCCAAAATGAGCGAAGGCATCTTTAGGCAAACTAATTACTGCAAGCAATTGGAATTTCTCTAAAATGAAATCTCGTACATATTGGGAAGAACTATTTGTCAAAATTCCATCAGGCAAAACGATAGCCGCTTTTCCTGTACCCGGTTTGAGGAACTCACAAATACGTTCAACAAATAGGACTTCCGAACTCTGGTTTTTTCTGGGCTTTGCTTTTTCTTTTTTGTCATAGGTGTTACCCAACTCAAAGGTGCTGAGATACGGTTTTTCGGCCCCGTTCACCGTAGAACCAAAAGGAGGATTGGTCAAAATCAGATCAAACTTATCTTTTTGAAAACCAGGGTTATGTGCTGCAATCTTATCAATACTCTCTAATGCATCGTAGCTGATCACATTGGTATGTCCATCATCATGCACGATCATATTCATCTTCGCAACGCGTGCAATCTCATCATTGATCTCGATTCCATAAAGGTGTTTCTCCGCAAAATCGTGCCAATAGCGGTAGTGATCCGCACTGCCTTTTTCGTAATACTCGGTGGCCTGATGGCGAATGTAATCTAGCGCATACAACAAAAACCCGCCTGACCCACAGGAGGTATCCAGCACATCCCAGTCGTGCTCCGGCGCCGTCATCTTTACAGCAAACTCAATGATCGGACGAGGCGTAAAATATTGACCAAAATCGCCTTTAAAAAATCCATCCATGAATTGCTCAAATGCCACACCTTTTACATCAAGGTCTGTTTCGTGCAGATTGATCGCTTCAAGATGAGAAACTACCGTCCGTAACACTCGATCATCCACTTTGATAGAGTCAGTAAAGACTTCAGGGTCTTTCTTTTTCTGCTCATCGTACAAAGCATTGATTCGTTCAGCCAGTTTAGAAGCAGGCTCGTGCGTCTTTATCTGAAACTGGTAAGGCTCACCTTTTTTCCGAGGTTTTTGCTCATCACTGATTTTTACGAAGATTAATTTGCACAGTTCTCCAAAAGCAGTCGGCGGGGAAAGGCGACCACCACCCCACAGCGTTTGGTGGCATTTCTTAATAGCAGCAATGAGATCTTCTCGGTCTACCGGCTTAATATCATTTTTGCTTCCCTTATAGAATCTAAATTCTTGGGGCTTTCCATATGCATGAGGCAAATCAGCCAGGATGTTTTGCTCACGCTCCAATGCGCCGAATTTATCGGTAACATCCAGAACACGACGAGTGCCACCAGCGATAATTACAACATAGTCAGCCCGAAGTTTCACCCAAGTAGCATTGCCAACGCCCTGCTCTATCGCCTGGTTGAATTCGGCATCCGTAACACCGTCTTTTTTACACTCAACCACAGCATAGGGACGCTTGCACTCGTCATCACGGAAAACAACAATATCCGCACGATCTGTCGGCAGACGATCAGGTACAGTCACTTCTATTTTAATCCGATTGACCGGGTATTCGTATTTATAAATCAGCTCAGCCCAAAATTCAGCACGGACCTTTTCTTCCGGATCGCTATAATTTTCTACATGGTTATCAGAAGAAACATATGTGATTTTCTCTTTGCCTTTTTCTCCAATAATATGTGCATAACCATCTTTTATTGCTCGTTCGAGATTTGTCATCTTAGTTCCTCCTGAACAACTTTATTTCGGCTGTTGTTTCTGCTTTTTCACTTCACGAGTACGTCCGTCCAACGGCTTTTCTGCGCTTTTAGGAATTAGCCAGACATTGCCCAACCGCTCGACACCATCAACTCTACCTTGTTCGCAGAGGACTTGAACTCGTCGCACGGAAAGTCCCCACTTATCAGCGGCTTCTTTTGCGTTCATGTAATCCATATCGGCCACCTTTTCTTACAGGGAATATAAATATACAACTTTATTATACAGCGCATTTGCGAATAATGCAATCACGTGCTTATATCTTAAGCAGTGCGATTTCAAGCCCCATTTTCGGTATCTGTTGATTTCTGGTCAGATACGACAGGCAAGCAATGCGAGTGTTAATACACACTCACATTTCCTACCGTCTGCTTGTTGAGGGCAGCGCCCCCAAGCCCCTTTTGAACACAGAATTTCATTCTGTGGCTACGCGTTCTGCGAACGCTTCTGAGGGGTGGAACAAATCGTTCCATCCTATTGTTTTTGGGGCTACCGTGAAACAGCGTAGCCCAGGAAGCTAGGGTGGCAAAATACCACCCCAGTTTTTCTTTCCCGCGACGGTCGCAACGGTGCTGGGAGTACCCCTCAAAACACCGTCGCGACCGTTGCGAGCGTCGCGCTTTACTCGATTACTTCAAACGCAGGTGCTTCCACCATCATGTAGGTCAGCCGGATACGCCGTCCAGCATGTTTGGTTTTGTTCTCGTACCTCACTTGATGTTCTTCCAGCAGACGGCTGGCATTCACATTCAGATGTTTGGTGAGCCGATTTACCGCCATATCCGTTTGAATCGCCTGGGCCAGCTCGGTGGGACTGCCTTCCCATTCCCGGTTGTCAGCAGATACGATTTTTGCTACGGCTTCCAGTACCGGGTCTGGAGGCTGTTTCCAAAGCTCATTCTCTGCATGGTCAAGCACCCAAACTAGGCTCTCTTGGTCTTTGCTCAGATACAACCGCTGATCCGGCTGGTCTCTGCCTACCACCTCCAAGGTGGCCTTGCTATTTGTTCGATTCTCCTTCTGCATCAGGAGCGCACCATCTGCACACCCCAGCAAGCCCGTGGTCCCCGAGATCATCTCAAAGCTGTCTCCCGCAGGCTGCTTTCTGGTGTGGTGGACGATCAGAACGCAGACGCCATACCGATCAGCAAATTGCTTTAGCTTGCCGATTACCTCATAGTCGCTGGAGTAGCTGTAACTATCATTCACCACCTCACGGACTTTTTGTAGGGTATCCACGATAATCAGCTTGGTATCACTGTGTTCCCGAATGAACTTTTCCAGCTGTTCATCCAGGCCGCTGCCGATCATCTTAGCGTTGGTGGCGAAGTGGAGGGAGCTTGTCCCCTCCACTCCGAACATTCGGAACATCCGGCGCTGTAAGCGGCTCTCGTCATCTTCTAGGGCAAGATAGAGCGCGGTTCCCTGGTGGACTTTGTAGCCCCACAGATCTTGCCCGGTGCTGACATGATGGGCGATCTGCGCCACCAGGAAGGACTTGCCGATTTTAGGCGCTCCGGCAAGGATGTACGCTCCTGTATAGAGCAGGTTCTCAATCACCGCGGACTTACCCTCGAACACATTGTCCATCAGTTCGTCCAGGGTCACAGTATGCAGATAGGCCAGGTCGCTCATGCGGCGCATTTTCCGGTAAAGTTCCTCCAAATCTCTTTCCGGGGAATTGCTTTTTTCGTCCGGGTCTGGTATAGTGGTCTTGGAATTTTGAGAGATTGACTGCCCATCATCTGCGCCAACAGATGAACCATGGGCGGTCATTTTCTTTTTATCATCAGTTGTTATCAGTGGCTTGCAGATCCTTTGTGTTGGCTACAAATTGGCTACAAAAATTCCAAAGACGCCATGGAAAACGAAAAATATGTGAATCAGACGGACAAAAAGCGAATTAAAAGTGCGTATTATCATTCACTGTTAAGGTCTTGAGCTTGAGTGGGAATAAGATACCCTCTCCGAAAAGCGACGCAATAACTGCATTTTTCGGATTCTATTCCCGCTTGTGGCAACGATTGGACAACAGTTTTCATTATTCATAAAAGAGAGCTATCTGATTCAATGATTGAATCGGGTAGCTCTCTTTTCTATTGTGTTCCACACCATCAACGAAATCTCGGCAGATTTTTTCGTTCTGCCGGGATTTCGTTATGTTTTTCTCCTCGATCCGTTGGGTTGTAAGCGCATCGAAGCTTATTTTACCGAAGGGTCAGGCTTCCGCCGATATCCGTCCAGCCTCTCACGTCGCATTGCCCAGACCCATTATAGCCTGCCGCGACGACCGTCCCGTCCGCTTTCAATCCGACCGTGTGAAAACTGCCTGCCGCGATGGACACGATATCCGTCCAGTCGCTCACGTTGCATTGCCCATTATCATTATCGCCTGCCGCGACGACCGTCCCGTCCGCTTTCAATCCGACCGTGTGATACCTGCCTGCCGCGATGGACACGATATCCGTCCAGTCGCTCACGTTGCATTGCCCAGTCCAATTATAGCCTGCCACGACGACCGTCCCGTCCGCTTTCAATCCGACCGTGTGATACCAGCCTGCCGCGATGGACACGATATCCGTCCAGTCGCTCACGTCGCATTGTCCCTGCTCATTATAGCCTGCCGCGACGACCGTCCCGTCCGCTTTCAATCCGACCGTGTGAATATCGCCTGCCGCGATGGACACGATATCCGTCCAGTCGCTCACGTCGCATTGTCCCTGCTCATTATAGCCTGCCGCGATGACCGTCCCGTCCGCTTTCAATCCGACCGTGTGAAAAGTGCCTACCGCGATTTTTCCTTCATGCAAATCCTGATAACGGATTTGATAGCTGCGCTTGAGCGCATCACGATACCCTGCAATCCCCTCAAATGTCTGTACGGCAGCTCTCGCATCGTGATCCGCAAGCAGCTTCTCTCCTTTGCAATACTGCGCTTCTTTAGCCTTCGTTGCCGCATCGCTGTAATCGTCAGCCGCCTGATACGCCGCTATCGCGCCGTCATAGTCACCTGCCGCCAGCAGGCTTTCTCCCTTCTGGTACTGCGCTTCTTTAGCTTTCGTCGATGCGTCGCTGTAATCGCTAGCTGCCTGATATGCCGCTGTTGCACCATCGTAATCCCCTGCCGCCAGCAGGCTTTCTCCCTTGGCGTACTGTGCTTCTTTAGCTTTCGTCGATGCGTCGCTGTAATCGCTAGCCGCCTGATATGCCGCTGTTGCACCATCGTAATCCCCTGCCGCCAGCAGGCTTTCTCCCTTGGCGTACTGTGCTTCTTTAGCTTTCGTCGTTGCGTCGCTGTAATTGCCAGCCACCTGATACGCCGCTGTTGCCCCGTCGTAGTCGCCCGACGCCAGCAGCATCTCGCCTTTGCGGTACTGCACCCCCTTTGCCCAATCTTCTTGTTGAATGGATTGATAATACGCCGCCGCTCCGTCGTAGTCGCCCGACGCAATCATCGCTTCGCCCTTGGCGTACTGCGTTTCCTGCGCCCAGCTATATGCCTCAATAGAAAGATAGTACGCCGCCGCGCCGTCGTAATCGCCCACCGCCATCAGACTTTCGCCCTTCTGGTACTGTGCTCCTTTAGCTTTCGTCGATGCGTCGCTGTAATCGCCAGCTGCCTGATACGCTGCTATTGCGCCGTCGTAATCCTTGGCCGCCAGCAGCTTTTCGCCTTTTTGATATACTGACTCTTTTGCCATTGTCTGGGCATCGGAATACTCTTCCAGCGATTCAAACGTGGCCTTCGCGTCATCAAATTGCCCGTCCGCAAGCTGCTTCTCACCTTTTTGATATACGGATTCTTTCGCCATTTTCTCTGCGTCAGCGTAATCTTTCAAAGCCTCAAACGCCGATTTTGCGTTATCATACTCTCCTTCGGCCAGAAGCGCAGACGCCGCCGCATATTCGTTTTCAAAACGTGCCGCCTTGTCTGTGCAATCCTTGTATTCACCCAAATCGATATACTCGGCATAAGCTCTCGCGTACCGCCCATCCGCTTCCGCCTGCATCGCCAACTGATAGCGGCATTCCCGAATGGCTTCTTCCGCCGCAGGATAGTCTGTCAATGACGAAAGCGTGTCCAGCGCCGTCTGATATTCGCCCTGACTCATTTCATCCTGTGCATAAGCATATACCACGTCTTTCATCCGAACTGCACTGTCGCTGTACTTGCACCATGAAAGCGCCTGAAACAACTCGTATGCCGTGTCGTATTCTTTAAGCTCAAGTCTTTCCTGCGCATAATCGTAAATCTGCTGCTTCATCTTGTTTTCATCAGCAGAATACGTTTCCTCAAGCAGCGCAATCATTTCGCTGCAATCGCCATCCCATTCAACTTCAATCTTGCTGTTCGCAAAATCACGGTCAAGAATCAAGTCCGGAATAGCCGCGATGCGCTCGGCACTGTCTTTGAATGTCGCAATCGTGCGGTACAATGCATCTGCATTTTCATATTCCTGTTTTACTTCATCCTCTTGCGCCTGATAGTAATTCGCAAGCATTTTGCTATCCGCAAAATCCCCCAACGTGGTCAGCGTGCTGACAGCTGGATCCCTCTGGCCGTTCTCCGCCATTTGGATAGCCTTAATATACATCAAATATTTACTGCTATCCTCATAGCCGTCGATTTCCGTAAACGCCGTAATCGCTTCATCGTATGCCCCTTCACGGACGAGCTTCTGCGCATCTTCGTACTTCGCTGCGTCGCTCTTGACGCAATCCGTCAACATCAGCGCCGCACAAAGCCCCATCGCGGCCAACGCCGTTTTCTTCCCACTCTGTTTCATAACTTCTTCCTCCGAGGTTTTCAAGTTAGCTCCATTATAGACAAAATAGATAGTTTCGTCAATTTTTTCGCAGTTTTATGTGCAAATTGTTACAAATATCAGGTTCAAGGACGCTTTTGATGCGAAGTGTCAAAAGTGCTTTTGCGTTACTCTTGACAAGAGTAACAGAACCCCCGGCAACCCAGCCTCGCACAAGAAAGGAGGCTCCGTGAAAAGAACCATCTCCGCCATGCGCGGCAAAGGCTCGCTGACCCACAACCGCAGGGACTTCATCGCCGAGAACGTCGATTCCAGCCGAACGCCGCTCAACGTCGAATACCGCAACGAAGATATCCGAACCGTCTATACCAATTACACAAAGCAATCACACGTCCAACTCCGAGCATACACAATACGCTTCCGATTCCTACGCCTACGAGTCGGCCCAGCAATCCATAGGAAAGTACTGCAGCAAAAATAACATTGATGATATCAAATACATTTTTACACTGACCAATCGGCTTATTGAGAAAAATAGAAAGCGCCTGAACAATACCGTCGCCAGGATTGGGAATCAACCGTGCTTGCAGCGTCATTGCCGCGCCAACACCGGTAAGAAGAATGGCCAGAAACAGGCAGAATAGCCGAACAGGAAGCGTACAGCCGGAAAGATCAACAAAGCGCTGAACCGCCCCCATCACGCGCGTAAAGACGAGACTGAGCGGTATTTGAAGCAACAGCTCGGCGGTTTTGCGCGCCGTCGGCTTTCCAGCCAGCGCGATTTGGGCCAGCACAAACAACGTAAACATCAGCAGCGTCATGTTTGAAAAGGTATTGTGGGTGTATTCGGCCAGCACATAAGCGACGGAGGTCAGCGGCGATGTGCCTAAATGCGTTTGGGCGGTCAGTGTCAGGCCAATGGCCAACAAAATCATGCCGACGGTGTAGGAGGCATAGCGCTTAAATTGAGCGGACACGGGCATTCATCTCCAATCTTCACAATACAACAGTTTCAGCATAACAAAAGCCGGAGTAGAACGCAAGGAAAAAGTCGTTCTGCCCCGGCCTTGTTTAGGCGAATGATTTATTTTTCGGACAGGCGCTCAATCTTCGCGCCGATGCCACGCATCTCTTCGAAGAAGCGGGGGAAGGAAACACCGACATGCTCGACGGAGTCGATGAAGCTGTCGCCCTCCGCACCCAGCGCAGCGCAGGCCGTAGCCATCACGATACGGTGATCGTCGTGACCGTCGATGGTCGCGCCATGCAACTTGGAGTGATAAATCGTCATGCTGTCCTCGCCCTCTTCGATGTGCGCGCCCATCTTGCGCAGCTCGACAGCGATGGTGTGCGCGCGATCGGTCTCCTTCATCCGGCAGGCAGCCAGATTGGTCAGGGTCATTTTGCCCTGCGCATAGCAGCCCAGCACGGAGAGCGCCGGCACAGCGTCGGGGGTGTCGCCACAATCAATGTCAATGCCGTGCAGCTCGTGGCCGCCCTCGACGAACACGCCGCCGCGGCCTTCGTCCACGACCGTCACCCTGCCGCCCATTTCGTTGATCCAATCGACGTAGTGGCGCTCGCCCATGAAGTCGTTGGTATCCATGCCGAGCAGCTTGATGGTCTTTTTCTCCTTCATGATGGCCGCCGCAACCATCGGGTAGCTGGCAGAGCACCAGTCGCAGGCGGTGCGTTTGGTGAAAGGATGATACTGCTGGTTGCCCGGGATGACGAACTCCTCGTAGTCATGGTTCTCCAGATACACACCCGCAGCCTTCATCCAGTCCATCGTCAGGTTCGCGTAGGGACGCTCGCCCAGATTATCGAACTTGATGGTCGTCGTACCGTTGAGCGCCGGGCAGCAGACCATCAGACCGATTGCCCACTGGACATTCTTGCCGTTGAGATGGACAGTGTGGCCGCCCTCGAGCGGACCTTCGATCATCAGCGGCGCAAGCTCGTTGTCGCGGGTGGAGGTACACTTTGCCCCCATCTCGCGCATCGCGTTGAGCAGCGGCGCAATCGGTCGATAGCAGATTTGATAGTCACCGGTGATGATGCTCTTTCCTTTGAGCATGCCGGCCAGCGTTGTCAGAAAATAGAAACCCGTGCCGGAGTTGCCCACATCCAGAACGGCGCCCGGCACCTTCAGCCCGTCGAGGCCGGGGCTCGTAATGACCCACTCCTCGTCGTTGGAAGTATCCACCGTCGCACCGAGACGGCGGCAGCATTCTGCGATGTCATAGTTATCCAAGTTCAGCATCGGATTCTGAACGCGGGTCGTGCCCTTGGCCAGCGTGCCGAGAATCAGGCCGCGCGCCGTTTGGCTCTTGGAGCCGGGGACTTTGACGTTGCCTTCAAGCGCTTCGGTGGGATGAACAAAGTAATACATGATTCCATTCTCCTTTTACAAAGTGTTGCTTAAGCAGCTTTCTTTTTGAGGAAGAACAAGTAGAGCACGGCGGTCAGCGACAGGCCGATTACATCGCCCCAGATGTTCGGGAAAACGAGACAGATGGTTGCGGCGGCCAACATAAGACGCTCCAACACATTCAGCGGACGCTTCAAATAACCGATGGTTACGACAGCCATATTGACCGTAGCCAATGCGGCGACGACGGAAACCCAGATGAACTCACCGATGCTGCTGTCAATCAACAGCATCGCCGGGCGGTAGACATACATGAAGGGGATGATGAAACCGGCAAGGCCCAGCATGAAAGCCAGCAGGCCGGTTTTTCCGTTCTTGCTCTTGGCGATGCCCGATGCGGCGTAGGCCGACATGGCGACCGGCGGCGTAATGAAGGACATAATCGCGAAGTAGAACACGAACAGATGCGCGGCCAATGTGGGGATACCGGCCTGAATCAGCGCAGGCGCACCAATCGAAGCGGCAATGATATAAGCCGCTGTGGACGGCAGGCCCATACCCATGACGATGCAGGCCAGCATAATCATCACCAGCATGGCGAGCAGGTTGCCGCCGGATATGCGGAACACGATGGTGGTGAATTTCACGCCGATGCCCGTCATGCTGACAATGCCAATAACGATACCCGCGCAAGCACAGGCAATCGCGACAGGCACCGTCGTTTTCGCCGCCGAAATCAGGGAATCCACGATTTCCCGAATGGGAAGACGGTGCTCCTTGCGCAGCGTGTTCACCACACCAATCGCTAGCAGCGCGATAATCGCGTAAATCGCAGAGGTATTGGCCGAATAGCCGAAGCCAATCAGCGCAACAATCAGCACCACAATCGGGATAGCATGATACCAGCCCGCCTTGAGCACCTGCTTGACCACTGGAAGTCGGGTTTCATCCTCCGAACCGAGGCCCTTTTTGCATGCTTCCAGATAGACAGCCACACCGAGACTGACGTAATACAGCAGGCCGGGAACGATGGCGGCGATAATGATGGTCGAGTAGGGGATGCCCGTCAAATCGGCCATAACAAAAGCGGCTGCACCCATGACCGGCGGCAGAAGTTGGCCGCCCGTGGAGGCAACAGCTTCCACGGCGCCGGCAAACTCGGGCGTATAGCCAACTTTTTTCATCAGCGGGATGGTGAACGTGCCCGTCGTGACAACGTTCGCCACAGCGGAGCCGTTGATGGAGCCCATCAGCGCGGAGGAAACCACCGATGCTTCTGCCGGGCCGCCCTTCATGCGGCCGGTCAGCGCGTAGGCGATGTCAATGAAGAACTGACCTGCGCCGAACGCGTTGAGCAGCTCGCCGAAGATGATATACAGCGCGACAAACGAAACGCTTGCACCGATACAGCTGCCGAAGATGGATTCGCTCGTCCAGGCAACATAATCCGTAATTTTGCGGATAGTGTAGCCCTTATGCGCAATCAAATCCGGCATATAGCGGCCAAAGTACGCATACGCCAAAAAAATGCCCGAGAGAATGGTCAGCGCCAAACCAACAGTTCGGTAACTGACGAACAACACCATCACAATCAAAATCACGCCAAAGACCATGTCCGATTGACTGATGCCGCGCACGCCGCGCTGCGAAAGCGCGCTGAGCGTGTTGCCCTTGATGAAGTAGACCGCTACACAGACGGTCAGCAGAAAGAGCAGAGAATTGACAATCGTTTTCCACTTGGATTTGGAAACGGTTTTGGATACCTGCCCCGCAAAGAAGATCAGCAGAATGGCCATGACGTGAATCACGCGCTGCTGAACAACGGAAATGGAAGAGTTGACGGCAATAAAGATGTGAAAGAGCGAAACCGCCAGACACAGTAGGGCGATCACACAATCCACTGCTTTTGCGAAGCCGCTCCTTTCAGATAAATTTGTTTTTTCTTGCATAAAATGGTTCCCTTCTTCTGAAAAAAGGTAAAGAAAGGGCTGCTGAAAGCAAATGGGGTATCAAGAACTCTCAGCAGCCGTGAAAGGAATTACTTCAAGTTGTCGGGAATGGCGACACCGATTTCCTCAAAGTAGCGGATTGCTCCCGGATGCAGCGGGATGGAAATCTCACCCAACACATTCTCCAGCGTGGCCTGCTTCTCGACGGATTTCGCGCAGTCGGCCCACTCGTCGCGGTTCTCCCAAACGGCCTTGACGATTTCATAGACCTCGTCGTCGCTCAGGCCGGAGTTGGTAGAGGTGCACATGATGATACGGCTTCTGGGGATGACGACATCCACATTCACGCCGTTGTAAGTGTCGGCCGGCACGGTGCAAGGCGTGTAAAGCGGATAGGCGTCATAGAAATTGCTTTCGGCAATCGGAATCATCTTCACATTCATAGAGGTGGTCAGCTCGGTCAACGCAGCGGAGCCAAGCGGATGGGTCGCAATCATTGCGTCAATCGTGCCATCCTTCAAAGCGGAAGCACCGTCGCTCTCGCCCATGAACTGAGCAGTCAGCTTGGAATAATCCAGACCGTAAGCGTTCAGCAGCGCGCGGGCGGCCATTTCTCCACCGGAACCAGCAGAACCCATGCTCACCGTCTTGCCGGCCAAGTCGGCAATGCTGTTGATATCGCTGTCCGCCGCGACAAAGACCTGTAAGTAGTTATAGATGGTGGAATACAGGGCACGGATATCGGTGAACGCGTTGCCCTCGTAATCCATCTGGCCGTTGTAGGCATAATAGGCGACCTCGGACTGGCTGATGCCCAGCTCCGTGTTGCCCTCATGCAGGTCACGCAGATTCTGGATGGACGCAGCCGTCGCTTCGCCGGTGGCAGAAACGCCGTCCACATGGTCGGTGATGGTCTGCGCCATAGCGACGCCCATCGGGTAGAGCGCACCAGCGGTTCCCGCCGTGCCGATGGTGATGAACTTCGTGGCAGCGCTGGCGCCGGAGACGCAGGCAGTGCACAGGGACAGGCACAGGGCCAGAAGGGCTAGCTTTTTCATAAGAGCCTTCCTTTCTCCACAATGTGGTGGAAACATGGGGGAAACGGGAGACGGGATTGTCTCCCTGAAGCGGGAATTGATGTTGTCGTTCCCTTTGTTGATTTCAGTATATCAGTTGAACGATGATTTGTGAAATATGTATTCATTATAAACTCATCGACTGCATCAATAAATCGATGTGAATATTGTTTAAGAATCTAAACATGTCCATGTTCAAAAGGATGAATCCATCAAAACGAAGTCCGGCGGATTCAGCGAATCGGGCGGACAAATAATATGGAAAAGAATGGTTATTCGCTCATCCTGTTTCGCGCTTCGCATTCCAAAAAGAAGTTACGGAACTCATGAACGAGCGGATGACGCAGCATCTCTTTGCGGGTGACGATAGCCGTCCATGTCCAAATCGTCGGCGTGATTTCAATCAGGCGCATGCCTTCCCGAACATAGGATTCCGAAACATGACGGCTGAAAACAGAAGCGCCGTGATTGGCCTTTGCAAAGTTCAGCGCCGTCATGATGCTCTGGCACTCGGTGAAATTCGGCATCTGATAGCCTGCCGCGTGCACGGCCTTTTCAAAAAACAGATTGGCGCTGCTGCGCGCGCCAGGCAGAAACAGCCGCTGCGAGAGAACCTCCGCCAGCCCGACAGTTTGGCGCTGCGCCAGCGGATGATCCTGCCCCACAATTAAATAGAGTCTGTCGTTTAAAAACGTATGAATATCCAGCGACTCAAGCTCGGCCTTGGAAAGCTGGTCTTTATCCAGATTGGTAATGATGATATCCGACTTTTTGGAAAGCAGGCGGCCAAGCAAATCAATGCTCCAGCCAAAATGCAGGTTGATGGTTTCCGTCAGATGCAGCGACTGGAACTCAGCAATCACACTGCTGATGTTTAACTGCGGATAGACAGCCAAAACGCCGATGTTTAGCTTGTGTTGACCGTGGCGCTGCTCTTCCTGTGTGATTTCAATCATGCGATCGGATGCATCCACAGCCTGCTGTGCCAATTTGACGCAGGCCAGCCCGATGGGCGTCATCGCGACGTTTCGGGTGGAGCGCTCGACAAGCCGAACGTCCAGCTCTTCCTCAAGCTTGCGAATCTGTTGGGAAAGCGTCGGCTGTGAAATAAACATTTCTTCCGCAGCTTTGGAAAAGTTCAGTGTCTTGCTCAGGGCGACAAGATAGCGAAGCTGTTGAAGTTCCATATTGATTTTCGAAGCGTCCTTTCAATATTTTGATTTATCTGCGATAAGTATAGCAAAATTTATAAGGGAAATACAAGAGCGTTTCTTCGTAACAATCTATTTTTCAATCCATTTGCACGCGTGCGATTATTTCTCTTGACACATTCGCACTCGTGCGATATAGTGTGATTGAAGAGGTGATTAAGCGTGGAAAAACTCATTCCGCAAAAGGAAACTTTGGAAATCGAATTCAAAAGCGATATTCGCAAATTATCTGATGATGGATTAATTGATGCAATCGTCGCATTTGCAAACACAAACGGCGGTGATCTCTATCTCGGCGTTGAAGATGACGGTCAGATTACTGGCCTCCATTCAACGCATCGAGATATTACACAGCTTTCTGCGTTTATCGCCAACAAAACAATTCCCCCAATTTCTGTCCGTTCAGAGCTGCTCGACACAGAGCCGTCCATACTGGTTATCCATGTGCCGAAAAGCCGAACCATCGTTGCGTCCAGTTCCGGCAAAGTACAGCGTCGTCGCCTGAAGGTAGATGGTTCACCTGAAAATGTGCCCATGTATCCATATGAGCTTACAACAAGGCTCAGCGAATTGTCGTTGCTTGATTTTTCCGCCCAACCTGTTCCGAATGCAACCTATGCGGATCTGGATCCGCTTGAGCGCGAAAGATTGCGGAATTTGATTCAAACGTACCACGGCGAAACGGCACTTCTTGAATTATCAGACGAAGAACTCGATCAAGCCTTGCAATTCACCACGACGATTGATGACAAACGCATTCCAACCTACACAGGTATGCTCCTTATCGGGCGCAAAGATAAACTTAAAGCCTTGATTCCTACAGCAGAATCCGGTTTCCAAATGCTGCGCGGAACAGAACTTCAAACCAACGAATCCTTTTATCTCCCACTCTTGGCCTCAATCGAACAGATTATCAACTTTATCAATGTACGCAATCCTGAACGTGAAATGGAAATGGGAATGCTCCGTGTTTCGATTCCCGAATTTGACCACCGCGCTATCCGCGAAGCCGTTGTAAACGCGTTTGCACACAGAGATTATACACGTTTAGGACGTGTTCTCGTGCAAATGGATGCAGACGGTCTAACCATCTCCAATCCCGGTGGATTCATTGAAGGCGTCACCTTCCAAAATATCCTGCGCGTTGAGCCTCACGGTCGAAATCCCGCGTTAGCTGATGCACTCAAGCGCATTGGCTTGGCTGAACGCTCCGGGCGCGGCGTTGACCGTATCTTTGAAGGTTCACTAAAATTCGGACGCGATCTTCCGGATTATTCGGAAAGCACCTCAACGTGTGTCAAGCTGTTCATTCCGCGCGGTATGCCAGACGAGCAAATCATCCGGCTCCTTGCCGATGAACAGCGTCGAACCGGCGAACCCATGCCGCTTAATACCCTGCTCGTTCTCCATGTTCTGCGACAAAATCGCCGTATGACTCTCCATGAAATCGTCCGCGAATCCAACATTCCCGAAGGGAAAGCACATTCAACGGTTGAACGCTTGACTGAAGTCGGCTTTCTTGAAGCCATCGGAACAGGAAGAAGCCGTGCCTATGTGCTCAGCGCCAGACTCTATAAACGCCCGGAAGACTACGTTCGTCAAACCGACGTTGATCAACTCCGCTATCGTGAGCTTGTTCTCAAGCTCGCAAAAAAGAAAGGCTTTGTCACACGCAGCGATGTCAGCAATTTGCTGCACATCAGTCCGCCGCAAGCCTATCGTCTTTTGAAGCGTCTGTCCGATGACGGGGAATTGGTTCTCACCGGCTCCACAAGAAATGTGAAATACCTGCCCGGGTGATCTGCTTTGACAGCGAAAAACCAGATAGCCCCTATCATCTGAATCATAGAGGTAATATAAATAATATGCGCTAAGCCTCGTAAACAAACCTGTTTAGAATAGGCTGAGCAGGAGCGAATAAGAACGAGAAAACGACATGCAGGGAGGCGGCAATATGGAACTTATTTTGAAGCAGTATGACATTCCGCTTCTGCGTTTTTCCGCGACCAACGATTCCAGCACGCCCGAAATCGAAGTGCATTGGATCAACGAAGATCAAAGGCATCTCCTGCCGCTGGATATGGAATTGTCGCCGGAAGGGATCAGCCGCTGGATGCGCCGCCGCACCATCCCCCGCAACCGCGCTTATGTCAATCGGCTTCTGGCAAAATGCGGATTGAACGCCAACCGCCCGATGGGGATTCTCGCGCTCTGTAAAGGGCTTTCCGTGGATGACAGCTATTGGGTCGTCGAAGACGGCTTTGAAGGCACCTTTGGAAAGTACAATCTCTTTGAAAACCGTTTCAGCGAAGTGCTGGCCCTCATCGCCTTCACCGGCTACGGAAGCAGCAACCGCTCATCGCTGGCTTCCAGCCCGGAATTTACGACAAACGGTATGCTGCCCAAGTGCTGGCGCAGAATCAGCGGAAAAGTCACGCTGTACAAGGGCGGAACAGACGGCGGCTACAACACGGGCGCAGAGCCATATTGCGAATAGGTGGCAGAGGCAATGGGCATACCTCATGTTACCTATGGCCTTTCAAAATGGAAGGGACAGCTCTGCTCCACCTGCGAACTGTTTACCGACATCGACCACGCCTATATGCCCATCGGCAATCTGGTGCAAAGGGGCGGTTTCGATGCGGTTGCCGCCTATTATGAAAAACTCGGCGAACCGTTCCAGAAGGCTTTCCGCGATATGCTGGTGTTTGATGCGGTCATCTGCAACACAGACAGGCACTACGGCAACTTCGGCTTTATGATCGACAACAAAACCAACACCATCGCCGCGCCCGCCCCGCTCTTTGACCACGGAAATTCTCTGTTCAATCAGGCAGGGCCGGAGGATTACGAAAGCCCCGAAGCATTTCAACAATACATCGACACGCTCGTTCCATGCGTATACGACGACTTTTTCGCCACCGCCAAACGCTTTATGACCGACGAAAACCGGGAACAGCTCCGAAAGCTGCTGGGATTTCGGTTTAAGCGGCATGTACGGTATAATCTGCCGCCCAAGAGACTCAAGCTCATGGAGGAACAGGTTCGGAAAAGGGCGATGAGGTTGCTGGAGAACTAAATATTCCATCAAAAACCGTTTCCACCTTTCAAAAGGCAGAAACGGTTTTTGAACTATCATGCTTTCCGTGTCAACTCATCAATTCCTTCCAGCATATTTTTACCGCCGATATAAATGAGTTGCCGGTTCATATTTCCCACAACTTCGCCGTCGGTCAGTTCCTCCCATGGCTTCAAGTTATCACACACGATGTTTTGAGCATTCATCCATTCGACATATTCGGGGTGCGTGATATAAAATCTTTTGCACTTGGCAATCGCATCCGCCCTATCCAACATTCCATTTTGCAGGAAACGAAGGATTACTGCCTCGTATTCCACAGTCGTCTTTACATCATCCGTAAGTTCCACGATTTTCCGTTTGTCCATGCTGTTCCTCCTATTCGTCGTATTGTGTCGCGCGTATTATTTCGCATGTAATGATTATAAAAACATCTTTCATATTCTGCAAGAGCGAAAGAAGAGAGCTTTTGTCGAATGCAATATTTTTTCATTTATCTCTTATTTTTTCATCTCGTTCGGATTGTCTTGATTTCGAATTGAGAATTCACGGCACACGTGATATACTATTTTTATACTGATTGAAATATCCGACGAGGTGACATATCATGACCAATGGGCTCAATATTAAGAAACTCGAAGACGATCTCTGGACCTCTGCCGATTTGCTGCGCTCCGGTTCGGCGCTGACCAGCAATCAATACTGTATGCCGGTTCTGGGTTTGATTTTTCTGCGCTATGCGTACAGCCGATTTAAGATGGTCGAAGCCGAGCTTCTCAAAAGCCGCCCCACGCGCAACGGTCGCCCGCTGCCCATCGAAGCCAGCGACTTCGCGGAAAAAAGCGCACTTTTCCTGCCTAAGGACGCGCAATACAGCTACCTCGTCAGCCTGCCCGCGGATATCCCCGCTCAAAACCTGACCAACATCGAGGGGCATGTCATGAACAGTTTGGGCGAGGTCGTCAACAACGCGATGGAGCTCATCGAGCAGCAGAGCGAACAGCTCGTCGGCGTACTGCCCAAGGACTACACCATCTTCTCCGATGCGCTGTTGGCGGAGCTTCTGCGCATCTTCAACAACAACGCGCTCGATGACGTGGGCGGCGACGTCATCGGCCGCATCTACGAATATTTCCTCAATAAATTCGCGAAGACCATCGCATCCGACGACGGCGTATTTTTCACGCCCAAATCGCTGGTCAAGATGATCGTCAATGTGATCGAGCCGACCTCCGGCGTATTGCTCGATCCCGCATGCGGCAGCGGCGGCATGTTTGTCCAGACCGGCGATTTCGTCAACCGTGCGGGTATGATTGCCAACAACGCCATGACCTTCTACGGTCAGGAAAAAACGCCGTACAACGCCAAGCTCTGCCTGATGAACATGGCAGTTCACGGTCTTTCCGGCGTCATCCGTTCCGGCGACGAAGCCAACACCTTTTATCACGACGCGCATAACCTCTGCGGGCAATGCGATTATGTCATGGCCAACCCGCCGTTCAATGTCGATAAAGTCAAGGCGAAATCCACAAGCAGCGCGGGGCGTCTGCCCTTCGGTTTGCCCGGCATCAACAAAAACAAGGAAATCGGAAATGCCAACTATCTCTGGATTTCCTACTTTTACGCCTATCTGAACGATACCGGCCGCGCAGGTTTTGTCATGGCGTCCTCCGCGACGGACAGCAGCCAAGCCCGCGACAAGGGCATCCGCGAACAGCTCATCCAAACCGGCCACGTCGATGTGATGATGAGCGTCGGCAACAACTTTTTCTACACCAAATCCCTGCCCTGCTCGCTCTGGTTCTTCGACAAGGGCAAGCCGGAAGCGTTGCTGGACAAGGTGCTTTTCATCGACGCACGCAATTATTACACGGTCGTCGATCGCACGCTCAACGAGTGGACGGAATGGCAAATCAAAAATCTGACCGCCATCGTCTGGCTGTATCGCGGGGAAGTCGAACACTATCATCAGCTCTTAGCGGATTATCGTGCCGCGCTGGGCAGCGACGCACCGTTCGCCGAAATCCAAACGGATTTGGAAGAACAACTCGCCCGGAAACGCGCCGAAGCCAAGGAAGCCGTTGAAAATGCCGCGCGTCGCGACAAAAAAGCGGTTCAGGCTCAGTATAACGGGGAGATTTCCGCGCTTGAGGACAAGTTCGCCGTCGCCAAAGACGCCGTCTGGCTTTACGAAAAGTTTGGCGAGGGCGTTTATCAGGATGTGCCGGGGCTTTGCAAAATCGAATCCCGCGACGTAATTCTAAACGAAAAGGGCGCGTCGCTCACGCCGGGCGCTTATGTCGGGGTTGCGCCGGTCGAGGACGACGGCGTGGATTTCAAAACGCGAATGGCGGAAATTCATCGGGAACTGCTGACGTTGCAAGAGGAGTCGAATCGGCTGATGGAGACCATCTCGAAGAATTTAGAGGAGATGGAGCTGTGAGTACTGTAACCCTTGGTGAACTGTGTAGTTTCGTCAATGGAGGAGCATGGAGTGATAGCGATTACTGCCATACTGGGATTCCTGTTCTGAAGGTAAGCAATTGCAAAAATAGTGGATTTTCATTAAGTGAAATAAGCTACTTATCACATGACTTGCGTGAAAAATACAAACAAAACAAGCTGCAAATTGATGATATAATCATCGCTACAGTTGGATCGCATCCGCAAATGGTTGAATCTGCGGCTGGTAGATCATGTATCGTAACACATGAAGTTGTAGGCTATTATCTCAACCAAAATGCTGTTTGTATACGAACCGTAAACCCAAGTGTATTGGATCAAAAATACTTGTTCTATCTTTCAAAAACGAAAAAGTTCATGCACTATATTCAAAATCGTGGGAAAGGTGCAGCAAATCAAATGCGGATCGCCATTGGTGCGATAAAAGATTATACTCTGGAATTACCTCGCATTGTTGAGCAGCGGAGAATAGTAGCTATCCTTTCCGCTTACGACGGTCTCATCGAAAACAACCAGAAACAAATCAAGCTCCTCGAAGAAGCCGCACAACGTCTCTACAAAGAATGGTTTGTCGATTTACGGTTTCCGGGGTGGGAAAATACGAAGATTGTGGATGGAGTGCCGGAGGGGTGGGAAAAGTTACCACTCTCTTCTTTCGCGGATATTGTCATGGGACAAAGTCCAAAATCAGAGTTTTACAATACTACACACGATGGCATCCCCTTTCATCAAGGCGTTGGAAGCTATGGGAAACGCTTTGTAGTAGACAATATTTTTTCGAATTCCTATGCTCGAATCGCTGAAGCCGGAAGCATTTTATTCAGTGTTCGCGCGCCTGTCGGAAGATTGAATATAACCAAGAACAAAATTGCTATTGGTCGCGGTTTAGCCGCACTCAATCACAAAAAAGGGTATCAAAGTTTCTTGTTTTATCTTCTTAAAGATCGTTTCTTTAAGGATGATCTTCTAGGCAATGGTTCAATTTTTGCATCTATATCAAAAAACGAACTATATAACCAAGTATTTATCGTTCCCAATAATTTCTTAGCCAATCAGTATAATATCATTGTTTCAAACATAGATCGAAAAATTTCTATTATAGATGAGCAGCTAAATCGCCTAGTCAAAACACGAGATGGATTGCTTTCTAAATTGATGAACGCAGAAATGGAGGTTTAATATGAACGTACCTCAAGCCTTTCTTGATATGGTTTCAAAGGATATTGAACGACTTTCAAACGTAAGCAATCTTTCCGAAGAAAAACTTCTTACCTTACATCGCGAAATTGACGGAAGATATCAAGCCTGTATAAAAAACTGGTATATCGGTCTATGGCGTGTAAATAGAGAAGGCACCTCATTATTTTATGGTCAATTGTATGACCATCCTACCGAAGTCGTTCAAAATCTTCAGATGATGAAAGCCAAACTTGAAACATTTCAATACCAGATGAACGCCATTCGTCTTCCTGAACCCGCATCAACGCAAGTCAATGTCACGACAAATCTAAACGTCAACGTCACGTTTGAGCAAGTTCGTTCTCAAATCGAAGATATGTCCTCTTTGACCAACGAAGAGACTGCCGAAATTCTTCAAAAAGTTTCTGAAATCGAAGATGTTGTCAAATCCAACGACACAAAGAAAAACAAATGGGAAAAAGCCAAGCCCGTTCTAAAGTGGCTTGCAGATAAAAGCTGCGATGTCGGGATTGCGTTGTTGCCGTTGATGCTAAAGATTCAATAAAGATGGAAGTGAGCATCCCATGAATTTCCTTTCAGGATATAAAAAAGATATCATAATTGCACTTATTTCATCCGTCATATTTGAAATTCTCAAAATTTTTCTCACTAAAATGCCTTCTATAAGTTCTGGTATTTTAGCTTCTTTCATTGACTTCCCTTATAATTGTGCAGCCTCGGCAGATGCTTCGTATATGGTTCTTTCTATGCTTTTTTCTTTATTCTTTGCTCTCCCTGTTGTTTTCATATTATTTTTAGTTATATATAAGAAGCTGCATCCACATACAGATCATTCATCTCAATCTTCCAAGTCAAGTTTTATTCGATTTATTATTTCCTCGCTGTCCTATTTAATTATATCAACCATACTGATGTGGTATATTTTTTTGTTTCCAATTCAAATACACTCCACCTTCGATTTGTCTTTAGATTTAATTCGCCCATATACAGACCAACACACTATTGATTTATTAAAATCCAAATGGGTTTCAATGGAAAGAAAAAGTGATTATGTTTTTATCAATTCTGCAATATTAAGTATTTGCGAAGAAAACGATCTTTCAATAAGGAAATACATATATTAAATATTCTCAACTTTTTAACATTTCAAGGAGGTTGATCCTATGCCCTCCCCCGATTCCGAAGCCATCCTCATCCAGAAAAGCACCATCGACTGCCTGAAAAACGAGCTGGGCTGGGAGACCGCCTATGCCTTTCATTCGGAAGCGCTCGATATCCCCGCCAATCACGGGTTCAGCACCTTCGGACGCAAAAGCTACAAGGAAGTCGTTTTGACCCGCTATTTCCGTGCGGCGCTGCAAAAGCTGAACCCGTGGATGACGGCTGCGCAGATGGATGAAGCGCAAAAACGTTTGGAAAGCCGCCTTTCCACCGCGTCGGCGATGGAAATCAACGAGGAGAAATATCGGCTCATCCGCGACGGTATCCCGGTGACGGTCAAAAAACCGGGCGGCAAACAGGAAACGCGCCTTGCGGCGGTCATCGACTTCAAGCATCCGCAGGAAAACCACTTTCTGGCGATTGAGGAACTGAACATCGACGGGCCGCTGCATCATCGGCGGGCGGATATCGTGGGTTTCGTC
>ERZ827458.711-NODE-711-length-38407-cov-3.599108_pt1 | contig 38407 bp, 34 predicted proteins | sample MGYA00519706_ERZ827458 | MGnify/ENA primary metagenome ERZ827458 (study PRJEB31778, sample SAMEA3449309) | human gut metagenome | biome: human gut; feature: human-associated habitat; material: faeces | place: United Kingdom | collected 2010/2012 ...
CCTGCGGGCGCAAACTCTGCGAGGCTTTTTTGACAGTCCGGCAAAGAAGGCGGGACAAATCCCGCCTTCTTTGTCTGAAATGGTTCAGTTCTTTTCGACGTCGTAGACGGTCTCGGTGCCGTCGGGCTGCACGAGGGTGTACACCGTGAAGCCGTCATAGGGCAGCACGCCGTCCTTGCCGCCGGTGACAAGGCAGCTGGAAGCATATTCCGCCTCACTGGTCGGCATGCCGATGGCGTCGTAGAGCTCCTGTACCGGCTTGCCCTTGAGCGAGAGCACCAGCTCAATCATACCGGCCACACGGTCCTCTGCGCCGTCTCCCTCCGGTTTGGCGGGGGCTTCGGTCACGGCAGGCTCTTCAGACGCCGGAGCTTCGGTCGCAGCGGGGGCTTCCGTGGCGGGTACCTCGGTGGGCGCGGGGGTCTCGGTGTTTCCGCCGCAGCCGGCGAGAGCGAGCGCCATCAGCGCGGCAAGCAGCAGAGCAAGGATCTTTTTCATGTAGTTTTGTCTCCTTTGGTTTTTTTATCAGTCTATAGCATAGACGGCGGATAGACGGGAAAAGTTTCCTCCCGCCGCCGCATATACGGCGTCGATCGTGCTGCCGTCCGGCAGCGATACAATAAACCCGTCCGGGCGCGGCACAGCCTCATAGAGCACGCCGTCGGAGAGAACGTAGACATTGGACGCGTCGTCCGGCGTCACGCCGTCCCATGTGCCGGAAAAGAGCGTGTACCCTTCCGTACCGGCGCTCTCCGTCAAAACGGCTCTCCCATCGTCCAGGGCAGCCGTCTCGACGAGCGTGGCGTCCCGCTCCGGTGCGGGGGCGAGCGAATCGTACTCCACGAGATACCGGAGATTGCGCTCGACGAGCTCGATCACGAGCGTGCCGCCTCCCGGAAGCGTCGCGGCGGTATACTCGTTCCGGCGGGAAAACTCCGCCGAGGCGAAGCTCTCGGCGAGATACGGGTAGAGATTGCGCCCGAACGAATCGCGGTAGCAGAGAAGCGCGCCTGTCCCGACACCGCTTTCGGTCGTGATCGTCACACGGTCGGGGTTATCGGTGTTCGCGGTGAACGAAAAACCGGGGGCATATGTGAAATCTTCCTCCAGCTCTTTGCCCGCGGGATAGAGCATTTCGTAAAGGTCGCCGCGGTGGGTGTTTCCGGCGGATACGGTGCCGGAAAAATAATCGCTCTCGCGGCTGAGAGCAGCGAGCAGTGCGTCGGCGGCGAGCGCCGCGCCCTTCGCGTTCCAGTGGCTGTCCGTTTTGAAGTAGAGCGGCTCGGCTTCCTGTGAGAATACATCGCGCAGATCGAGATACGAAACACCCATCTCGTCAAGCAGCGCGTAGAGCGCGTCCATATCGGAAACGCTGCCGAGACGCGTCCGCGCCGGCATGTACTCCGGATAGAGCGTATTCTTGTTCGGCGCGGCGGTGAAGAGAAAGTCTCCGCCGCGGTTTTCCGCATACTCCTGCAGAAGATACAACGTGCAGTAGAGCTCGCGCGCGGTCATGGGCGCGTCGCCGGTATAATCATGGATCGTCGGCGCGTAGAAAAGCCAGCCGTCCCGTCCGAGCAGGACGTTCTCCGCCGTGGACGTACGGAAGAGCGCAGCGTTGAGCTTTGCCCAGGCGGTGATGCCCTCGAGCCGGAAGGAAAACCGGCCATTCACATAGGCCGCCGTTTCCGCGAGAAAATCGGGATTGAAGTCCCCGTCCGCGGCGATCACCGGCGCAGCGGGCAGTATCTCATTCGCCGCGGCATCCGCCCCGCCTGTCAAAAGGAGTCCCAGACCGGGGACAAGGCACACGGCGAGGAACAGCACCGTAAAGATAAGAGAGAGAGTTTTTTTCATATCGTCCGCCCTCCCTTAGAACTGCTGGTAAATGAACGGCGTGAAGCTCCCGCCCGAGAGGGCGAGGATCGCCGCGAGAAGGCCGAGCAGCGCAAGGATGTTCCAGACGATCTCCCAGCCGCGGCCGGTGCACCGCCGCGTGAGCGCGGGGACGACCGGCAGGGAGAGGACGGTACCGCCAACGAGCGCCGCAATACGCGCGCCGGTCAGTATCTCCTCCGCGGCGAGCAGCCCGGCAGCGCCCGCTCCGGCAAAGGAGAACATTCGAGCGATAATCAGGAAGCCCTGCTGCACGGAGGACGCGCGGAACATCGCAAAGCCGAGAATGACCGCGAGCAGCGTATAGACGTGCATCACGACCCGCCCGCCGCGCTTTTGGCGCAGCTTTTCGATCGGCGCTTTCAAAAGCCCCTCGCCGGAAACGAGCACGCCGTGCCAGAGACCCCAGAGGATATATGTCCAGCCCGCGCCGTGCCAGAGGCCGGTGCAGAAGAATACGATGAGCTTATTTCGCACCGTCCTCCATTTCCCGCGGCGGCTGCCGCCGAGCGGGATATAGAGGTAGTCTACGAACCAGCGGTTGAGCGTCATGTGCCAGCGCCGCCAGAACTCGCTCACGCTGCCGGAGACATACGGGTAGTTGAAGTTTTCCGGAAACTCGAAGCCGAAGAGCATGCCGATGCCGATGGCCATGTCGCTGTAGCCGGAGAAATCGAAGAAGATCTGGAGACAGTAGCTCACCGCGCCGAGCCACGCAAGCCCCATGCCGAGCTGCTCCGGCGCGAGGGCGTATACGGCATTGGCGACCGCCGCCGCGCTCTCGGCGAGCAGGAGTTTCTTCAAAAGGCCGCGCACAAGACGGCGAAGGCCCGCCGCCGTCATTTCCGGCGAGATCGGGTGCTCCGCGAGCTGCGCCGCGGCATCCTGCCAGCGGACGATAGGCCCCGCGATCAGGCGGGGGAAGAACGCAAGATACAGGAAGAGCGTGTCCGCCCTCCGGCAGACGCGGGATGGCTCGCGGTACACATCCACGAGATAGGAAATGCCGTGGAACGTGAAAAACGAAATGCCGAGCGGCAGCGCGAACGGCTGCGAAAGCGCCGGAAGATGCAGCGTTTCAAGCACGAACGCGAGATATTTATAAAACCCGAGCAGCGCCAAATTGCCCGCCGCGGCGATGCCGCACCAGAGCTTCGCCCGCTTTTTGTCCTTCGCGATGAGCCGTCCGAAGAGATAGTCCCAGAGAAACGCCGCGAGCAGCACGGGGAGCGAGGCAAGACCGCCGAAGCCATAGAACAGCGCGCTCGCTATTGCAAGAAAAACGTTCTTCGTCCGGCGTCCCGGCATGAGCCGGTAAAGAAGAAACGCCGCGGGGAAAAAGAGAAACAGAAATCCCGCCGTATTGAACGCCACAGCCGCAGCCTCCCTTCCTTCGGCAGATATGTATAGATAGCAGTATTATAGCGTATTTCCCGGTGCAGCGCAAGATGCAGCTTTTCGGCACGGCTTGGGGGCAATTCGACAAATTTACAGTTTCTCCACACTTTTTTTATGGATTTTTCAAAGGGCGATGCTATAATACGGTCAAAAGTAAAAACCGGACTGTTTGGAAAGGAGCACATACAATGAACAACAACAAAGTGCAGGCCATCGTGGAGAAGGTCAAGGAGCTCGTGCAGCGCGGCAACGTTTCCCGTATCGTCGTGCGGAAGGGCGAGCGCGTTCTGCTCAACATCCCCGTGAACGTCGGCATCGTCGGCGGCGTTGTGGCGGTCGCCTCCGCCAAGTGGGTGCTGCTCGCGAGCATTCTTGCCACGGTCGGCTTCGGCTGCAGCGTCGAGGTCGTCAAGGAAGACGGCAACATCGTCAACGTTATGAGCGAAGAGGACACCCGGCGCGTCCGCACCGCCGCGCAGAGCGCGGTCTCTTCCGTGAAGGACGCCGTGCATTTTGAAAAGGTCGTCGATCAGACGACCGAGGCGACCTGGACCGTTCCCGAAGAGGAAACGTCCGAGGAGCCGGAAGCGCACACCGAGGAAGAGCACCGCGAGGAGTAATTCCGCCATACGCGAAAAAGCACTTGCATCGGCAAGTTAAATGAAGCGACGCGAAGGAGGCTTGACGAAATAAGTCCCAAAATCAAGCAGAAAGCCTCCTTGACAAATTCCGTCTTGCTTTTTTCTTCCTTGCATTTCCCTGAAAATTATGGTATAACAGTCCCGCTTGAGTTAGCAGCGTCTAACTCAAGCGGGACTGTTATATTAAAAGGATACTCTCATGTTCAGCACACTCAGCAAACAACAGGAAAAACTTTTGCAGACCTCTCCCCTTTTTGACAGCCTGACGCCGGAGCAGATCCGTCCGGTGCTGTACTGCCTTCAGGCCGAGGTGCGCCGCGCCGCGCCGCGGCAAATCATCATTCAGCCGCAGGAGTGCTCTTCGGGGCTGTTCATCGTTCTCTCCGGCGCGATCGAGCTGGTCCATACGGACGCCGGCGGCCGGAAAAGCACGATGAACATTCTCTATCCGGGAGACTGCCACTGTGAAAACGTCGGGCTGCTGGACGCTCTCTCCGCGCAGGTGCAGGTTCTGGCGCTGGACGAGGTCACCATGATAAAGCTGGACATCAACCGCATTTTCGCCCCTGACAGCTGTCAGTGTCCCTACAAGCTGGCCGTTGTGGAAAATCTGGTGCGCATTCTCTCCGCGGACAACGATTTTCTGAAGCTGAAGGCCACGCTGTTCAGCCAGAAAAGTCTGCGCAGCAAGCTGCTCATATATCTCCGGCATCTCGCGCAGAAGCAGAACACCGACACCGTGTATGTCCCCTTCAACCGCACAAAGCTGGCGGATTTTCTGGCCGCCGACCGCAGCGCTCTCTGCCGGGAGCTTGGCCGGATGCACACGGAAAAGCTCATCGCCGTCCGGGGCAACCGCATCCGGCTGACCCTCGGCAGCGAATCTCTTCTCCCCTGACATTAAAAAACGTCCCGCGGGTACGGCAGCTTTCTGCCGTGTCCGCGGGGTTTTTCCGTCCGGGGGATCAGTTCCGGACGATCATGACCATCATTTTGAACCGGGTGACGGCGGCGACCTTGTGCATCGCGCCGGGGCGGAAGGAGAAGCTCTCGCCCTGCTGCACCGTGTGCGGCACACCCTCGTTGGTGATGACGCCCTCGCCCTCCAGACAGAGCATCATGGCGTCGCCGCCGGCGGCGTGCTCCGGCGTGGCGCAGCCCGCGTCAAAGCTCATAAGCGCCATTTTCATATGCGGATTATTTACGATATCCGCGTTGACGATCTTTCCCTCCTCGTAGGGAAGCAGATCCTTCAGGGCAAATACTTCGTCCGTTTTGATAAGGTTCATACAAAATCCTTCCTTTGCTTCAATTTCAAGAAATACGCAGGGATCCTGCGCCAGCACGCGAAACGGCGTCTTCTGCGGGATCAGCAGCGCGCTGCCTTCCGGCAGAACGCGGAGCGAAGGTGCTTCTACGCGCGTCTCGCCCGAGAGCGACAGATAGAGATACGGATGCGGATAAAACTCCTCGCTGATATCGGTGCCGGCGGCGATCGAGAAGATCGTGGCATGCTCCTCCGGAGACATGAAGAGCGTCTCGGAGATCGTCATGCCCGCGCGGGGCGCATTTGTCCCGGCGAAGGTGAAAACCTGTCCGCGCTTCATATCAGTAGTGCCGGTAGGTCTGCGCCGGAGCCGTGAGAATGTTGGCGACGTCCTCATCGGTCAGCTCCATGCCGTACCACTTCTGGTAATACTCCTTGACCATGGCGTCCATATCGACGTCTGTGAAGAGCTCCGGATAGGCCGTCTTCGCCGACCACCACATCGCAAGCGGCGTATCCGTGCACGGCGGCCACCAGCGGTGCATGCCGAAGGGATACTTGAAGACCTGCTCTTCCTTCACGGCCGTGATACCGCTCCAGTCGTCCTCGCCCACCGTGTTGTTGTAAATGTCCGCCGGGGTCTTATCCGAGAACGTCAGAATGAAGATCTTGTCGGGGTTCCACTCATAGATCTGCTCCATGTTGACGGAGGAGTTCGTGGCACGCGCGCCGAGGTTTTCCGCGCCGAGCAGATCCGTCCACCACGCCGCAAAGCTCTTCGCGCCCGCGATCACAAGGCCGGAATCGCTGTAGGTATTGATATAGAGATACTTTTCCACGCTCTCCGTGGGATTGGCTTCAATGCGGCTGCGGATCTCCGATTTCACTTCCTCGCCGTAGGCAATGATGTCCTGCGCGGAAGAGGTCATCCGGAACGTCTGGGCATAGGTGTCCATCCAGGAGCGGAGCGTTTCGAGCGGGGAGGCGCTGCCGCCCTTATTGGGATGCGTGAGACCCACGGCGGGGATGCCCGCCTGACGGATCGGCTCGGCGTCCGACTCGCTGTGGTAGAACACCACATCAGGATCGAGCTTTACGAGCTCTTCCATGTTCAGCTGGCCGCCGGCGTAAAAATCGCTGGAGACGTCCATGATCTCCGGGCAGTACTTGGCGAACACCGAGTATTCCACGCCGTTTTTCAGATCCGGCGTAACGCCCACGAGCTTGCTGATGTCACCGCCCATGAACACGGCGTAGACCGTAGCGGCGGGCAGCGGCCCGAGGAACACGACGCGGTCGATCTCGTCGGGCACTTCGGTCTCCTCGCCCTTGAAGTCCACCACGATATGCGTGCCGGACGACGCCGGCTCCTCCGCCGGGGTCTCAGCCGCAGCGGGCTCTTCCGCCGGGGCCTCGGTCACGGCCGGTTCTTCACTTGCCTCGGGCGCAGCGGGCTCTGTGCCGCAGGCCGCGAGCGACAGCACCATCAGTGCCGCCAGAAAAAGGGATAAAATGCGTTTCATTGGATTCCTCCTGAAAAAATTTATATTTTAAGTCCTTCGGACCAAAATACTTACGTATTGCACAGGGAAATGGCCGTGATAGCCTGATAGTCCATGCCGTCGTACTGCGCATCGACGATATCGACGTTGACCTTGAACACGCGCCCCATGATCTCGCGCGTGATGACCTCCGAGGGCTCGCCGAAGTCTGCCGTACCCTCGCGTGAGAGGACGAGCGCCCGGTCGGAGATGCGCAGCGCGTGGCCGGGATAATGCGTGTTGAAGATGCAGCACAGTCCCTCTTCGCGGGAAAGGCGGCGAATCGTTTCAAGAATGATGAGCTGGTTGCGGAAATCCAGATTGGATTCCGGCTCGTCCAGCACAAGGAGCTTCGGCTCGGCGCACAGCGCGCGGGCGATCAGCACCATCTGCAGCTCGCCGCCGCTGATCTGGTTGCAGAGCTTGCGGCGCATATGCGCGATGCCAAGCTCCTCCATGGCGCGCTCGCACCGCTCGCGGTCCGCCTTTTCCGGCGTTCCGAACGTACCGATGCGGCTGCTGCGTCCCAAAAGGATCATTTCCTCCACTGTGAAGGCGAAGGGGAAGGATTTTGCCTGCGGTACATACGCCATCTCCCGCCAGAGGCGGCCCGGCGTCATGTCCCGGATGTTCTCCCCGTCCAGAAAGCTCCCGCCGGACGTCCACGGCAGCATTCCCATCATGCTGCGCAGCAGCGTTGTCTTGCCGACACCGTTCGGTCCCAGGACCGCCAGGACCTGACGGCTCTCTACGCAAAACGAGATGTTTTTCAGTATGGGCACAGTCTTCTTATAGCCGAAGCAGCCGTTTCTCACTTCAAAGGTCATCGCCAGCTCCCTCCCGTCTTTTTCAAAAGCGCAATGAAAATGGGCGCACCGATGACCGCCGTGAGAATGGAGATCGGGATCTCCGATTCCGACGCGCTACGGGCCGCGGTGTCGAGCAGGAGCATGAACGCCGCGCCGATGCTCGCACTGGCGGGGATCACGCGCCGGTTGTCGCTGCCGAAGAGCATCCGGCAGGCGTGCGGAACGACAAGGCCGACCCAGCCGACCTGCCCGCACATGGACACGCACGAGGCGATCACCGCCGTAGCCGCGACGATGATCAGTGCGCGGATCTTTTTGAGATCCACGCCGAGAGAGCGCGCTTCATCGTCCGAGAGCGTCAGAACGTTGCACTTCCAGCGAAGCATGATCAGCACGAGCGTACCGGCGAGAATGACCGGCATACCCAGCCGCAGCCCCTTCCACGTTGCGCCGTTCAGACTGCCGAGCAGCCAGTAGGTGATCTCCGGCAGCTTGTCCTCGGAATCGGCCGTATACTTTATCAGGCTGACGAACGCCTGAAAGAGCGAATTGACCACCATGCCCGCCAGCACGAGCATGATGATGGAGGTCTCCCGGCGGTTCTTTCCGGCTTTGTAGGTGATCAGCATGGCAACGACGCCGAACGCCATCGCCGTAAGCTGTACAGCCACGAGCCCGCCGTTGAGTATCAGCGCGAGCGCCGCGCCGAAGCACGCGCCGGACGCTACGCCCAGCGTATCCGGGGATACCAGCGGATTCGAGAGCAGCGCCTGCATCCCGGCTCCGGCCACGGACAGCCCGCCGCCTACCAGCAATCCGAGCAGCACACGCGGCAGACGCACGCCGATGATGATGCGCTCCTGCGGATCGACCGACGCCGCCGCTGCGTACCCGCGCTTTACCACGCGGAAAATAATCTCCAGCGCGTCGCCGAGATGCACGGCGTACCGCCCGACGGACAGGCTGACCGCCGCCGCAGCGAGCGGGACAAAAATGAGCAGTGCCACAAACGGTGTGGCGCGAAGTTTGCGGAGCAAGGGGTTCATCGTTCCTTTCAGTTAGCATTGTCTAACCAAAAAGATAGCATAAGGCTCCGGGTCTGTCTGTTGCCGGAGCCACAGTCGTTTTATTGCCTTCTGCACCCTTTTCTGCCGTTAAAAAGTAACCCCCCAGTAAAGGGCAATGCTCTAAGGGAACCTTTTTGAAGTGAAAGAATTGCAGTGTGATGTACGAGAGTATGTCACGCTGCTTTTCTATCTTTAAGAGTTCGTTGGGCGACCACATGAGAGGTCTCCAGGTCGCCAACGAAAGAATAATAGATGTCAATTTTTTGAATGCGATGGCCGCTGCTCTTGTCACCCTCATGCACCACGATTTTTTCGACAAGTTCGTGGAGCATACCCGGCGTAAGCGTTTCAAAGGAAGTGTACTTCTTCGCCACAGTGAGAAAGCTGTTGATGTTGACCGCCTTAGAAGTCTGTTCCTCAATCTGTGATTTGAGTTCTTCGACTTCGGCTTTCAAGGTGTGCTGTTCATCTTCATATTCTCTGGAGAAAATCATGTACCGCTCATCTGACAGCTTCCCGGAGAAGTTGTCCTCGTACAGCTTCTTGATGATTCCATCCAGTTCCTTAATCCGATGTTCTTTAGCTGCCAACATCTTCTGGAGGGTTTTGACACCTTCTTGCTGTTTGGTAAGCGTCCGTTTCATAATGCACTGAGCAAATTCGTTTTCATGTTCCGTAGCGAACTTGACCGTCTGCTTTAGATTATCAAGTATGAGCTCCTCCAAAACCATAGCTCTGATGTAGTGCATGGAGCAGCTATCGGTACGCTTTCTGTAATTACCACAGCAGTATCGCTCCTGTTCACGGCTTATGGATACACCTCTTGCAAGGTACATCAGCGAGCCACAGTCCGCACAGTAGAGCATACCAGAGAAAAGTCCAGGTTCGTCCTGCTTTTGGTTTCGACGCCGGTGTTGTCTTATCCGCTGAACCGTGTCCCAAATCTCTTGCGTAATGATAGCTTCATGCGTATTTTCGAAAACCACTTGCTGATTTTCTGGAGTAGCATGGCGTTTTTTGAACTTATAAGATTTGGAATAGGTCTTGAAATTTACTGTATGCCCCAGATATTCCTTGTGGTTCAGAATATTGGCGATTGAGTTACTTGCCCATTGACATTCACTGTCAGCATGATAATTCCGTTTGTGTCCAGTACGGTAATACTCGACCGTTCCCGGTGTAGGAATATTCCGCCTTGTCAACTCACTGGCAATCTTACCAATACCAAATCCCTGCACACATAGGTCAAAAATAAGTCTGACTACCGGAGCAGTTTCCTCGTCAACAACCAGCTTTCCATCCTCACCATTTAGGTATCCGTAAGGAGCGTGGGTAGAAATTCTTTCCCCAGCCATTCCCTTCATCCGCTTGACTGCCCGCTGTTTCTTGGAACAGTCACGGGCATACCATTCGTTAAAGAGGTTGCGGAACGGGGTCAGGTCGTTTTCGCCCTTCTGGGAGTCTACACCGTCGTTTACGGCTATGAAGTGAATATCGTACTCTGCGAACATGATCTCCGTGTACATTCCTACCTGAAGGTAGTCACGTCCAAATCGGGACATATCCTTGATGATTACCCGCTTGATAATACCGGCTTTTATTCCCTCAATCATTCGCTTGAAGTCAGGGCGTTCAAATGTCGTGCCGGAGTAACCATCGTCTACAAAGAACTGATAGTTCGTATAGCCGTTCTCTTGGGCATAGTTCAGAAGGATTTTCTTCTGAGACGAGATTTGTCAAGGGTATTTTCTGCACAAGTTATAAAATTGAAATTGTGTGAAAGACAGCGTGCGTTAAAGCTCTTTTGAAGACATCGCTCTTTGAAATTCCTCAAAGAACAATTTTGCTGTGCCATTGCCTGTTTCATGATAATAGAGGTATTCATCGAAGCGACAATTGCGGTCGGAGATGTTTAGGGTAAAAGATTCTGCGGGGAGTAGATTTTTTGCATATCGGGGCGCAATACAAATTCCCTTGCCCATGGTGACTAGGAACAGCGCAGTGGATAGGTTATCCACTTTAATGCTGGTCACTTGCCCGCGAGTGGCTTTTTGAACAAGCATCCAGTTTTGGGCGTAGGGGCCAAACAACTCGTCGGCGTAGGGAACAATGATTGTCTGACCGGACAACTGGTGAAGCGAGACTGCGGGCAGCACCATAAGAGGATGTCCCGGAGGCAGCATGGCAAGGGTTCCGTGCTGCTGGGAAAGAATATGAATGACATCCGGTGGCAGATCGTGATATACACACGGGGTAAAAAGCAGATCATACTGCGTAACAATCCGACTGGGAGTGTTGCTAACAGCAACATCATATTGCAGCTCAATATCAGGATACCGTTGTAAAAAGGCATGGAAGAATTGCCGGATATGGTTTGAATAGGAAAATTCCAGACCCATGCCAATTCGTATAGAGCCCCGAGCCGGGATGTTCTTATTGCGAAGCCGCCGCAGAATACTGTCGCATTTGCCAAGCAGTTCCGGTGCCTCTTTCGCCAGAACCTTCCCGGCCTCTGTCAGCGTCACACCATGGGTGGTGCGGAGCAGCAGAGGGATGCCCATTTCCTTTTCCAACGCTTGCATATGCTTTGTCAAAACACTCTGGGAAATGTACAGTGCCTCGGCAGCTTTGCTGTAGTTTAAAAGTTTGGAAAGAACCAAAAACTCATAAAGCATGCCTGTGTTCACGCTTGGCTACCTCCTTTGCGAAGTTTGGAAAATCTCTGGCAAAAGCCTGGACATCGGCTTTCGGGTTCGTTTTGTCAAAGAAAAAGCACATGGTCGCCGGATGGGGCAGGCCAGTAACCGGAAGGCAGACAGCATTGGGCGGTACATCCATCATAGGAGTGGGGCGGAGCTGCAGCCCTTTGCCGATAGGAACCAGAAGTTTGTAGAATAAGGTGGAAGTATCGCCGTCATAAAGAGTATAGCGGATTCCGGCATCCTGAAGATTGCACAACTGGAAGTCACGGATTGCGCTTTCCGCAGTGGGAGGATACAAGATGAACTGTTCCCGTTCCAACTCTCGAATAGAAACCATTGTTCGGTCTGCCAAATGGTGACTGCGCGGCATGACAACAAACGCCGTAGAAGCGGACACGTAATTCCTGGACAGACCCTTTGGCGTGAAATGATCCATGACCGGTGCAAAGTAGATATCCACCGCTCCTGACTGCAGTCCATCCACAATTCCAAAATGGGTGTCATCCAAAAGCTCTATGCGGATGTCTGGATGGTTGATATTGAGCTGGTCGAGAAAAGGCCCGAGATACAGCGGCAGGTTGGAGCCTGTAACGGCAATGCGAAGCTGATGATAAGCGTGCTCTTGGGCTGCATAGAGTTCCCGCTGAATTTTGTGACAGCTGGAAAGAATCTTCAGCGCACTTGGAAGCAGCTGCCGACCTGCCGGGGTCAGTACCATGGCGTTGTGGGTGCGCACAAACAACTGCGTGTCCAAATATCCTTCAAACCCAATCAAACGCGCGCTTAAAGCAGCACAGGAGATACCCAACTCCTGCGCTGCTTTTTTGATGCTGCCGTGCTTTGCGATGGCAGCGAATTCCGTAAGGCGTTCAAAGTCCATAAGTCCCTCTCATAAATCAAAAAAGCGGAATAATAAATCGGCCAGTCTTTTGGGAATCCTGTTCAAGATGGATTTATTATAATTGGTGATAATGCTCATGTCAACACCAAAAATCGGGGAAAAAGCAAAAATAAGAAATATGTAAATCAAAGAACTTGAATATCAAATTCATGAAAGGCTGTTCCCTGACGAAAGAAAGAATGTTAAAATCAGGATGTAAAACAAACAAGCCGTAATGCGCCTGAATTAGAAACCATGAGGAGGAACAAAAATGAAAAAATGCATCAGTCTTTTGCTTGCCCTGGTGATGGCAGTTAGCTGCTTTGCCGGGTGCTCGAAGGAGAAAGAACAAGGCAGTAAGCTCATTGGTGTGTGTATGCAAAACAAATCCAGCAGTATTTCTGTGCTGGAGGAGGAAGCGCTTAAGGAGATGTTCGAGCCACTGGGCTATGACGTCCAGGTAGCTTCTGCGGACGATAGTGCTTCCAATCAGGCATCTCAGCTAAACAACTTCATCCTGATGGGTGCGGAAATGGTTGTGGTTTTGCCTTGTGAAATCGAAGCTTTGGAAGATACGCTTCTGGATGCCCGGGAAGCCGGAGTAAAGGTTGTGATTTCCGGTGGAACTGGCACCATCAGCGAAGATGCCTATGACGCCGTTTCCAGCGACGATGAGTACATGATCGGTATGTATGTGGCTTCCGTGTGCAAAACCTGGGTGGAGGCACATATGGACCCCAATGGTGACTGGGAAGCAGCCTTCCTATCCTCCACCATTTCTGAAGATGCAAAGCTGCGCTGCCAGGGCGAGGCGCAGATTCTGGAGCCCTGGCTCAAAAATGCCAAGGGCGAATATGTAACGCCGATGGGTGAGATCGTGGACGAAGCAAACCGTGTGGCAAACCCTGTTTACTGCGAGATGATTGCATCCCGCGTTCCCAGCTATGATGCCTGCTGCACCGAAATGGATGTTTCCGGTGACAACCGCACGGTGGTAGCCGGCGTTCTCACGGAGAATCCCAAGGCTCGAGTATTGATTGCGTACAACTCTCTGGCTTCTGTGGCAGGTTCCCAGTATGTGATGGATACTTACCCGGAAGCAGAGCAGACGGAGTTTGCTTTCTTCTCCGGCGGCGTTATGGGTAACGAATATGACTACCTAATTGGTGCCGTTTCCGATACTGCTGGTACGAAGAGTGTGTTTCGGGGTGCCTGCCAGTTTGGCGGAGGCGATGCGGCGGCAACGCTGGCAAATCTTTGCTACAATGTTATGTTCGGTGAGGCTGGTAAGGATTACGGAAAATCCAACCCCAACTCCATTGGCCTGTATTTCCCGGTAGATGCAGAGCTGAATGGAGGCGTTGCAGCCCTGGTTTGCTTTGACACCCCCTCCTATGTAGAGAGCTATACCTATGCGGATATTCTGGCGAAAGAAAACCTGATGACCTACTGGGATGCCGTCAATGGATATAACCCAAATATGCAGGAAAGTAAAGCGGCGGATGGCACTCCCGCTGCTTCCACAGGCGGCCCCATTGAAGGCGGCACAGCATATCTGTCTGTCCAACCTGGCATTGGCGGAGATGAAACCCATGAAATTGATCTGATGGATGACGGAACCTGCAAATTTTTCCTGCCTGGCAGCACGATGATTACCGATGTGTATGCCGGTACTTATACAGTTGCTGAGGACGGGGTTACTGTTTCCATTACAGGTCTCACCAATGTGGATTCCACTTCTCAGTACACCATCCCCGGACTTTGGAGCTATATCGACTCTGTGACCGGTGATGCGGCCATTGTTATTGATACAGCAGCATTTACTTACAGTATTGCCAGCGGGGAGACAGCCGACAAGGAGATCACCGGTGAGCAGATCGCGGATGCCGGTGCGGCTGAGAACGTCTATACCTGTGAGGTAGACGGCATGATGGGTAAGGAAACCCTTCAGTTTGTCCTGAATGAGGATGGCACCTGCCAATTCAGCCTGCCCGGCAATGCTGTAATCACCGACATATATGCCGGTACGTACACACAGGAGGGAGACACCGTGACAATTACTGGCCTTACAAATGTGGATGCATCCTCTGAGCATCCGATTCCTGGCCTGTGGGACTGGATTGTGGACGGTAATACCACCATCACGGTGGATGATTCCGTCGGTGCCTTTACCCCGGCACAGTAACCTGCAAGGAAAGGAGCAAGGCGGCGTATGCTGAAGCTCGAACATATAACAAAAACCTATCCTGGTGTTTTGGCTCTGAATGATGTGTCTCTGGAATTCAGGAACGGGGAGATTCATGCGCTCCTGGGAGAAAACGGTGCCGGAAAGTCCACGCTGATAAAAATCATTGCCGGTGCAATTTCCCCGGACCCCGGCGGAACGATTGCATTCGATGAAAGAAGCTATTCTCAGATGACCCCGGCACTGTCAGTGGAAAACGGTGTAGCCGTGATTTACCAGGATATCAATCTTGTCACGCCTATGACAGTGGCGGAAAATATCTTCATGGGGCGTAGAGTGGGCAGGATATACAGCAAGCAGAAGCTGAACAAGCTGGCCAAGGCACTGTTTGATGAATATGGTTTTCAGCTTGACCCTGCCATGCGCGTAGAGCAGCTCAGCCCTGCAAACCAACAGATGGTGGAAATTGCCCGGGCTATTTCCAATAATGCAAAAATCATGATTATGGATGAGCCAACAGCACCTCTGGCAGCAAGTGAGGTGGAACTGCTGTTCTCCATTATTGCGAAGCTAAAAGCCAAGGGGGTGACGGTGATCTACATTTCTCACCGTATGGAGGAGGTTTTTCAGATCACCGAACGGATCAGCGTCCTACGGGATGGCCGGTTTATCCAGACACTGAACACCGCAGATACCAATCGGGCCGAGCTCGTCAAGCTGATGGTGGGCCGAGAACTGAATGAGAGCTTCCCGGTTCGGGAAACGGAACGGGGCGAGGTTATTCTGGAGGCCAGAAATTTGACGGGCAACTCTGTAGAAAACATCAGCTTCCAGCTCCACAGAGGAGAGGTTCTTGGCTTTGCTGGATTGGTCGGTTCCGGGCGGAGTGAAACGATGGAGTTGATTGCCGGAGCAAAGAAAATGAATTCCGGTGAACTGCTGCTTTACGGGAAGAAAATGCATATCACCTCACCCGCAGCAGCGATAGCCCATGGCATAGGACTGATTCCGGAGGACCGAAAAGAGCAGGGGTGTATCCTGTTCAACACCGTGAAATTCAACACCTCACTTTCTGCCATGAAGCGCATTACAAAATTTGGCTTTATCAACGGAAGAAAGAATGCGGCATTGGCCGAACAATACCGGCAGGAGTTGCGGATCAAAGTACCGTCTGTTGGACAAATGGTGGTAAATCTCTCCGGTGGCAACCAGCAGAAGGTGGTGCTGGCGAAAACCTTGGCGGCAGACCCTGATGTGATCATCTTTGATGAGCCCACCAAGGGCATCGATGTAGGTGCCAAGCAGGAGATTTACAACCTTATAAATGCGCTGGCAGCCCGAGGAAAAGCCATTATCATGGTTTCCTCCGACATGGAGGAGATTCTGGGCATGTCAGACCGAATTATTGTCCTGCATGATGGCATGGTTGCCGGAGAGCTGCAGCGCAGCCAGTTCAGCCAGGAAAACGTATTGCAGCTGGCATCGGGATTATAGGAAAGAGGAGACTGAGACAATGAGTGACAAAACCATTGGCGGCAGACTTGGGGCCGCCGGACGCTATCTGTACCAGGAGGGTACGGTCTACATCATTCTGGCAGTACTTGTGGTGTTCTTTGGCATTATGAACCCCCTGTTTTTCTCTTCCCGAAATATCTATAACCTGATCACCCAGTCTACCTACATTATCATTGCTGGTATGGGAATCTGTTTTGTCATGATTTCCGGCGGCATTGACCTGTCTGTCGGCAACCAAATGGCAGTCTGCGGCTGTACTGCCGCCATTCTCATGCTGGAAACCGACTTGCCCTGGTGGATTGTGTGGCCAGTGTGCATTGCCATGGGCTTTGCCATGGGCGCATTGAATGGCTTGTTGGCCTCCAAGCTGAAGCTGTTCCCGCTGGTTGTAACTATTGCCACAAGCGAGGTGTTCAAGGGCATTGCCTATACAATGACCTCTTCCAAGTCCTATTCCGGCATGCCGGAGGCTTTCCGGGCTTTGTATAAGGCCAAGCTCTTAGGGCTGCCACTGGATGTGTACCTGGCCATTTTCATTGTGGCGGCTACCTGGATTGTCCTGAACAAAACCCATTTTGGACGGGATGTGCTAGCGATCGGCGGAAATAAAGAGTGTGCCCGGCTTTCCGGCATCAAGGCCGACCTGGTGCAGACGCTGTGCTTTGCCATTACCGGTGCCATTTTTGCCATCGCTACCATCGATATGCTGGCACAGCAGAACCAGACCTCGGCAACCACCGGTCCGGGCACGGAAATCACCTGTCTGACGGCAGCTATCATTGGCGGTATCAGCATGAAAGGCGGCAAGGGAAATGTTGTGGGTATGGTTGCCGGTATTTTGGTTATGCAGATCATAGCTAACGGTATGCAGCTTGCCCACTGGGGTACCTATGCCCAGTATACGGTGAAGGGCATTATCCTGCTGCTTGCTATCGCTTTTGATGCGCTCAAGAATCGCCCCAAGCCCATGGTTCGTGTCCGCAAGGCTGCACCGGAAGCTGCGAAATAAGGAGACGATTGTATGGAAATGAAGAAACCTAGAATTCCACCGCTGGATGGAAAGCCGCCTTTTGGTGATAAGCCTCCTATGGGGAATCCTGGATTTGGCCCCGGCGGCCCTCCCCCGGAATGGAAGCCGCCAATGGCCGATACCAGCTGGGTAAAACGAAAATTCCTGGATATTCCCTACGGGAAGGAGAGTTCTCGCCAGTGCTTTGACCTGTACCTGCCCGATGAAGGCAAAGGTCCTTTCCCGCTGTTCATCCATATTCACGGCGGAGGCTTTGCCTTTGGCGACAAGCGGGACGATCATATGAATGCCTATCTGGAGGGAATAAAAAGGGGATACGCTGTGGCCTCTATTGAGTATCGGGTGTCCGGAGAGGCCGTCTTCCCCGCAGCGGTGCTGGATTGTCGGGAGGCGGTTCGCTACATCAAACTCCATGCTGCGGAATATCATGTGGACGCAAACCACATTGCGGTTTTGGGCGGCTCCGCTGGAGGCAACCTGGCTGCGATGATCGGCATGAATGTACCCAACGGTGCCTTTCCCGGTGAAGAAGGCAGAACCTTCCCGGTGGAACCCAATGTACAGGTTGCAATCGACCAGTTTGGTCCTGTCCGCTTTGAAACCATGCGCTCTCAGGCCATTGCCAATGGAGTCAGCGAAGTCCATCCCAATACTGCTATGATGCCGGAGAGCAAATACTTAGGTGTCGATTTGAGCATGGCACCCGAAAAACTTTTGGAGGACGCCTACCCTGCCACTTATGCCAGCGAAGCCATGGCTCCCATTCTGGTGCAGCACGGTACTGCCGATCACCTGGTTCCCTGGGCACAGTCTGAGGAATTTGTGAAGGACTTGCAGGCAAAGGGCCTGACGCATAAGGTTACTTATGTACCGCTGGAAGGTGCTGACCATGAGGACAAGCGCTTTACCGCAAAGGAAAACATGGATTTGGTATTTGCTTTTATAGAGAAGCATATCTGACAGTTGCTCCGGCAGGCGGCGATGCTCCTGCCGGAGTATCTTCTTGGAGGTAATTATGGAATATGATCCGAAATTGGCAAAGAAGCTGCTGGAGTCTGGTGAAATACTCAACGTAAAGGGCGTAGCCGTGGAGCAGAAAGCGGTGCCGGATGGGGCCGCCTGTTGCATGGACCCTCGGCAGCTTCGATTGGAGCTTACTATACAGAGAGAAAACGCAGATAGAAAAGGCTCACCGCCTCCGCTATCGGTGATCCGGGAGCATATGGGCGGCTTTAATTACAATCTCAATCGCAAGGAAGTCTATACCCGTTATATTGAGGTACCTACTTCCGTGGGTACAGTGCCGGTCTGGGGCTACTATCCCCGGCACGGTCGGAAAATTCGACCCAGCCTTATCTATGTCCATGGCGGTGCCTTCTTCGGTGGAACCCCCTTTACTGCTGAAAATCCATGCCGTCTAATTGCGGAGAAGGCGGATGCGGTAGTATGGAATGTGGACTATGGCTTGGCACCTGAGCATCCCTATCCCATTCCCTGCACGCAGGTTTATGAAGTAATCTGTTGGCTCCATGACCATGGGTCGGATTACGGCATGGATAGTGAGAGAATTGCCATTGCAGGAGATTCCGCCGGTGGAAATTTGTGTGCTGTTGCTGCGCAGATGGATCGGGACAAGGGCACCTATTATGTGAAGGCCCAAGTGCTGCTGTATGCAAAGCTGACCTTTACCAATCAGGAACTACCCGGTTATGCCAGAGATGAATCTGTCTATGAAATTGTAGACGAGCAGAGAGGACTCTTGCCCGGGATGCTGCGTATTGGCTCCGACGACGCCAACAAGGGCGATGCGGATGTATATATTCAGGGAAAATACGATCTGAAAACACCTTATATCAGCCCAGCTTTTGGCAACTGTGAGGGACTTCCCAGGGCGCTTTTCATATTGGCGGAATACGATGGTCTGCGTTTGGAGGGTGAATATTATGCCCGCAAGCTGCAATCCGCTGGCGTTCCCATCCGGGTCCTGCGCTACTGTGGCGTGTGCCACGGCTTCTTTGACGCACTGGGAATCCTGCCTCAGTCCGAGGCGGCGGCTTGTGAAATCGCAAGCCTATTGAACGAAATTTAAGGAGGAAAGATTATGAAAAAGCTGTTATCCCTGCTTTTGGCTGTCTGTATGCTGCTGACACTCGCTGCCTGTTCTGGCAGTGCCGAGGAGACAACGCCGGCAGTTACGGAAGCGGTACCTTCCGAATCTGCAGATGCTACCAATACTGCCGAAGCGTCTTTTACATCTTATACCTATGTTTTCCAGGGTGTGATGGGCGAAGAAACCGCCCAGATTGACCTGCATACCGATGGTACCTGTCAGTTCTTCCTACCCGGAAACCCTATGATTACGGATATTTACGCCGGTACATACACCCGGGAGGGAAATGATATTACCATTATCGGACTGAGCAATGTTGACGCATCTTCCGAGTTTACAACCCCCGGCCTGTGGGACTGGATCGTAAACGGCAACGCTTCTGTGACCGTAGATGACGTTGCAGGAACCTTTGCCCCAGTCAGTGGCGGTGACACTTCCGGAGGGACTTCACCTGCCGGAACGGATGGCAATAAAAATGTCTCCTATGCTTCCAATTCAGCCGCCCAGGTCTGCGATATTTACACCCCGGAAGGCGTGGAAAATTCTCCTGTGATTGTTCTGGTTCACGGCGGCGGCTTTATGTTTGGTGATCAGGGTATGTCCATCATTCAGCCTGTCATCGCAAAAGCACTGGAGAAGGGATACGCTGTCGTCAGCGTTGACTACCGTAAAGCTACGGAAGCTGTATTCCCCGCTGCTCTGGCTGATGTGAAAGCGGCTGTTCGCTTCGTGAAGGCCCACGCAATGGACTATGGTTGGAATCCCGAGAAGATCACTGTGTGGGGGGAGTCCGCCGGAGCCTATCTGTCCTTAATGACTGCGCTGACCCCGGATATTCCCGAACTAAACGGCGATGTGACGGATTACGATGGAATTCCCAGCAATGTCCAGGCTCTGGTCAGTTTCTATGCACCTGTGGAATTCTATACCCTGTATGAAGAGGCGGGTAAGCCAGACAGCACTGCCGGTTCCTTTGAGAGCAAATTCCTGGGGCAGGATATCCTGGCTGATAGGGAAACTACCTATAAAACCTACTGGGAAACCTATGCAGACGAAATACCTACCGGCATTCAGGCATGGATTCAGGCAGGTGACGCTGATGCAAGAGTGCCTTGCACACAGTCTGTCCATTTTGCGGAGCGTTTGACCCGCTATATCGGTGAAGAAAATGTGGAGCACAGCCTGATTCCCGGCGCTGATCATGAGGATGCACTGTTTTACACTGATGAAAACCTGGACGCTGTTTTCGCATGGCTGGATGGCATTATGAAGGGATAACTATGGTGGATGTGAGAAAAATGCCGTTTCTCCTGAATGAGGAGCAAGCTGCCTGGGTGAAATCTACCCGGGACAGCCTCTCCCTTACGGAGAAGGTCGGACAGTTATTCTGTATTATGGGCGGCAACTATGCACCCGATGTTCTGAAAGAGATGGTTGCCGCAGGCAAGATTGGCGGCGTTCTGTTCCGCCCGGTGAAGCCAGGCTCGCAGATTGCCGCTGACTTCGTACCCTTGGATGAAGCAGCAAAGGTACCGCTGCTGAAAGCAGCCAATCTGGAAGAGGGCGGCTCCGGCGGAATGTCCGACGGTACGCTCTTTGGCTGGCCTATGCTGACCGCTGCCACAGATGAACCTGAAGTAGCTGCGAAGTTCGGCAAGGTCTGCGGCACTGAAGGAGCGTCCATAGGCATCAACTGGACATTCTCTCCGGTGTGCGATCTGGATCTGAATTATCGGAACCCTATCACCAATGTCCGCACCTTTGGCTCCGACACTGAGCGGGTTAAGACCATGACAAAGCGCTATGCTGAGGCGGTACAGAGCTGCGGTGTTGCCGCTTGTGCCAAGCACTTCCCGGGTGATGGCGTTGATTACCGGGATCAGCATTTGCACCCCACTTACAACTCCCTTCATGCTGACAAGTGGTATGATTCCTACGGCAAGGTCTATGAAAATCTGATTGCAAACGGCTTGATGAGTGTGATGGTGGGACATATTGCACAGCCTTGCGTTGCAATGGATGTAAATCCCACATTGTCTTTTGAGGAAGCCATGATGCCTGCGACGCTCAGCAAAACACTCCTAACAGATGTTCTGCGAGGGAAATATGGCTTCAATGGGGTCATCACCAGCGACGCCACCATTATGGGCGGCTACTGTCAGGCCATGGATCGGCGGAAAGCCATTTCGGCTTCCATCATGGCAGGCTGCGATATGCTGGTTTTCAACACGGACTTTGAAGAGGATTATGGCTATATGCTGGATGCGCTGAAGGATGGACGCCTGACTGAGGAGCGGCTGAATGAAGCTGTTACAAGAATCCTTGCTCTGAAAGCAAAATTCTGCCACAAGGTGGAAAACGATCCTGTTCCCGCTGCCAAGTGGCATGAAGAGGCCGCCGACAAGGCTATTACCCTGGTCAAGAACAAGCAGCCCGAGAAGCTGCCCATGACCCCTGAGCGCTATCCAAATATCCGTCTGGTAACCTTGGGCAAGGATGCTATGTTGGATGGCTCCGTTCAGACAATTACCAGAGAAATACTGGAGCAGAATGGATTCCAAGTGGAAATTTATGAGCCATATGCGGATGAGCTTCATGGCACTTCCAATTTATCAAAGGATCGCCTCACTTTGTACATTGCGAACTACGAACAGGCCAGCAACCAGACTGCGGTGCGCATCAATTGGTGCCAAAAACACGCGCTGGATATGCCTCGGTTTGTGAATGAAGAAGTCAGTATATTTGTGTCGCTGGCGAATCCTTACCATTTGCAGGATGTCCCCAGAATCCGCACCCTTGTAAATGCTTACACAGCCACCCAAACTACAATACGTCTGGTGATTGAGAAGCTGATGGGTAAGTCAAAATTCAAAGGCATCAGTCCTGTGGATGCCTTCTGTGGTTTGCCGGATACGATATTGTGAGGTAACATATGAATCATGTGAATGATTTGCGCAGCACCCTGGAGATTTTGCGCGAAATGCCGGGTCAACTGGTCGAAACCAATGTGGAGGTGAATCCGGCGGCGGAGCTGGCCGGAGTCTATCGCTATGTGGGGGCTGGGGGAACTGTCCAGCGTCCTACGAAGGTCAATGGCCCCGCCATGCTCTTCCATAACATCAATGGCCATCCTGATGCTTCCATTGCCATTGGCGTGCTGGGTAGCCGAAAACGGGTGGCTGCTCTGCTGGACTGCCCGCCTGAGGACTTGGGGAGGCTTTTGTGCCGATGCGCCGAAAATCCTATCGATCCTATCGTTGTGGAGGGAGAGGCGCCTTGCCAAGAAGTGGTGCATCTGGCGTCGGACGTGGATTTTGACTTGAATAAACTGATTCCCGCACCCACCAATACCCCAGTGGATGCAGGACCCTATATTACATTGGGAATGTGCTATGCCACGCATCCGGATACCGGAAAGTCCGACGTGACCATCCACCGAATGTGCATCCAAGGCAAGGACGAGCTGTCCATTTTTCTGCAGCCTGGCTCTCGGCACATCGGAGCTATGGCGGAGCGGGCCACAGAGCTTGGAATTCCGCTGCCCATTTCTGTCTCCATCGGCGTTGATCCTGCTATTGAGGTGACATCCTGCTTTGAGCCGCCCACAACTCCCTTGGGCTTCGACGAGCTGTCCATTGCCGGGGCTTTGCGTGGAAAGCCTGTGGAATTGCACAGATGCGTCTCCATAAACGAAAACTGCATTGCCAATGCCGAATACGTGATTGAGGGCGAAATTCAGCCGGGCATTAAGGTGGTGGAGGATCAGAATAGCCACACAGGTTTTGCCATGCCGGAATTTCCCGGCTACAATGGCGTGGCCAGCCACGAGTGCTGGCTCATCAAGGTCAAGGCGGTCACCCACCGGGAGCATCCCATTATGCAGACCTGCATCGGTCCCTCGGCAGAACATGTGTCTATGGCCGGTATTCCCACGGAAGCAAGCATTTATGGAATGCTGGAAAAAGCCATGCCGGGAAAGGTTCTCAATGTCCATGCCCATCCATCCGGGGGCGGTAAGTACATGGCGGTGCTGCAGGTTAGAAAAACTGTCCCAACCGACGAGGGAAAGCAGCGACAGGCGGCGTTGCTGGCATTTGCTGCCTTCCAGGAGCTGAAACATGTGATTTTGGTAGATGAGGATGTGGATATTTTCGATACCGATGATGTTCTGTGGGCGATGAATACCCGGTTCCAGGGAGATCGGGACATTATCACGATTCCCGGCGCCAGATGTCATCCCCTGGATCCAAGCGCCGGACCGGAGTATTCCCCCAGCATTGAAAACCGTGGAATTTCCTGCAAGACGATTTTTGACTGCACAGTACCTTTCCACCTAAAGGAGAGATTCAAGCGCGCGCAATTTCTGGAGGTGAACCCAGAAAAATGGTTGAAAAACGACTAATCGTGGGTGTCAGCGGAGCTTCCGGTGCACCGCTGGCGGTGGCATTGCTAAAGATACTGAAAGAAACGGACGTTCAGACTCATGCGGTCATTACTCATGGCGGCGAGCTGACCCTGAAACAGGAGTGTGCCATGGAGAGCCTTACCGAATTTGCGGATGTGGTATATGACAACCGGGACATTGGTGCCGGCCCGGCTTCTGGCAGCTTCAAAACTATGGGTATGGTCGTGATTCCCTGCAGCATGAAAACCGTTGCCGGTATTCACAGCGGCTATTCTGACAATCTGCTGCTGCGGGCAGCGGATGTGACACTGAAGGAGCGGCGCAGGCTGGTGCTGGTAACAAGGGAGACTCCGTTCTCCACGATCCATCTTCGCAACCTCTATGAATTGAGTCAGATGGGGGTGGTGATCCTGCCGCCTATGCTCAGCTACTACCATCAACCGGAATCCATCGAGGAGATGACTCACCACATTGTGGGCAAGGTGCTAGATCAGTTTGATATTGAGATACCGAACTACCGCCGCTGGGAGGGAATAGCATGACTCTGGAGCGAACTGTGCTGGATTTTCCAATCCGGGTGGAAATCAAAAAGCTGAACGAAGGTTGGGATGTTGGCATTTTTGGCGGATGCACGACACATGTGGGAGCTGTAAGCTTGGCTGCATCTGACGGAACAGTGGAGACGTTAGAGAGGCCCGGACATAAGGATGGTGTAATCAGTGCCCAATGGGCTTCAGAGTTAGCGGTACAGCTGGATGACGTAGTCTGCGTTCGCTGCGGCATTCACTATGACAACGCAGAAAAAGCACAATTGACAGCCATTGTAGATGCCTGCGAGGATCTACTCTGGAAGGCAAAGGAGAAGCTATGATTACATTTGAACATGAAAAAATATCCCCAACTACCACCCGCATTCGGGCACCCGGCATGGAATTGATGTATTTGGTGGAGGGAACAGAAAGAGCCGCACTCATTGACACAGGCAGTGGCTTGGGCTTTTTGAGAGCCTATGTAGAGAAGCTGACAGACAAGCCAATCCTGGTCCTGCTGACCCATGGTCATGTAGATCATGCCATGGGAGCAGGAGAATTTGAAGAAGTTTATATGAACCATGCGGATGATTACATCTATATTCAGCACGCAGATATGGGCTTCCGCCGTGATGGCCTATTTTTGTGCTCGCAGAAGGTAGAGAAGTCGGAAATCATCCCGGCAAAGCCCTTGGCAACCATTCATCAAATGGCTGGGGGAGACAGCTTCGACCTGGGCGGTTTGCACATTGATATATACGATCTTCCTGGCCATACCCGAGGCAGCGTGGTGATGCTGATTCGGGAGGAACGGGCGCTTCTGCTGGGGGATGCGTGCAACTATTTGACGTTCCTCCACGAGCCCTATTCCACAACGGTCAAGGAATATAAGGAAAACCTGGAATTGCTGAGACCACAGCTGGAAGGAAAGTTCGATGCTGTATATCTTTCCCATGGCCCCGGAGATGGAAACATTGGACTCATTGACGGTGTGATCCAAGTCTGCGAGGATATTATGGCAGGTAAAACCGATGACGTGCCCTTTGGCTTTAAGGATTCTAAAGGCTTCTTGGCAAAGGCGGAGATTCGACGAGATGTTCGAGTTGATGGCGGAATTGGCAACGTAATCTACAATAAGGAACGGATATTTTGATGAAAGCAATTCTATTTGACTTGGACGGTGTCATTGTGTCCACAGATGAGCAGCATTATGTGGCATGGAAGGCACTGGCAGACCGTCTGGGAATTCCATTCAGTAGGGAGATAAATAACCGTTTCCGTGGTGTCAGCCGCATGGCCTGTATGGATATTCTGGAGCAGATTGGTGGCAAGCACTATACCCGGGAGGAAAAAGAAGCCTACGCAGCCTGGAAGAATGACTTCTACCGAAATCTTTTGGGCCAAATGTCCCCTAAGGATCTGAAACCTGAAGTGAAATCCACACTGGACAGGCTCCGTGCCAGGGGCATGAGGATGGCCATCGGTTCCTCTTCAAAAAACGCCAAATTCATTCTGGAGCGCATCGGACTTGCAGATTTCTTTGACGCTGTCTCTGATGGAACCAACATTTTAAGATCCAAACCGGCCCCAGAAGTGTTCCTGAATGCGGCGGAGTATCTTGGCCTGGAACCGGCGCAGTGCCTGGTCGTTGAGGATGCCGTTTCCGGCGTGGATGCAGCCCACGCCGCAGGCATGAAAGCCGCAGCTGTGGGAGACGCCGCGGCGAAGTGCTATGGAGACTACAATCTGGCACATTTTTCAGAGCTGCTGACTATCTGCACCTCAACCACATTCCTCCAGGGAGCCCCCAAGTAGGCAGCTGGGGAACGCTGCGGCACAGCTATCTTCGAAATCACAGGGAAGGAATTTATAAAAAGCACATGGTTTATCGGTTTTGCTATTTGTGGGATATCGCTTTACGCAGCACCGCCGGAGCCGGGTATTAAGCACATCATCCCTTGATGGTGAACGTACTATTAGCGTGAAGATGGATGCTGTATACCATTATCGTTCCCAAGTGTCTCTGCTTTTCTTTTTGTTCTGCTTCTGCTGTGCCTGCTGTTTCTGACGCAGATGTTCACGGATGGAGCGAGCTTCCGTTTCCTCATGAAGCATACCAGCAACATCCTGCTTGCCGTCGTGCATCATCAGGGGATCGTAGTTATTCCCATAAGCAGATTGCACACGGTCAACCGCAGAACGTTCCATTGCAGGACGCAGGGCAAACCTTGCGTCCTGTAATTCGTCTGGATTAAATTCTGCCGCCTGTTTCTTCAAATCAGCGTACTGCTGCAAGGCGTCGTTCAGCTCAGCTGTGTACTTTTCTTCCTGCTGAGACAGCTTTTTGAGTGCCGCGTCCACCGCGGAAATATCCTTTTTCACAGCAGCGATACCGGCATCGTCGCTGCATTCCAGCGAGTACAGCAGCATATCCTTCTCGGATTTCAGCTCCTCCAATTCCTCAGTCAGCTCCGCAATGCGACGGGAGAGTTCGTGCTGTTTCGGGATAAGATAGAAGGGAGTCTCCTTCTTTTTGGCAAGCAGAGACTTGCGTTCTTTGTTCTTACCCCGAATCTCCTGAACCAGCTCGGTATAGCGCACCAGCTTCGGCCGAACGGCATGGATATACTCTTTCATGCGCTGCTTGCCACGGCCGATATGGCGCAGCTGGTAGCGGAAAACAATCATATTCGCTCGCAGATTTTCCATCGCCTCGGCAATGACCGGGAGGGTATTCTTTACCGCCTGTCCCAGCTTTTTGACCGCAGCTTTCAACTCCCGCAGCAGTGCATTGTCCACCTTGATCTGCCGGTTAATCTCGCAGCGGTCAGCGATGATCCCTTTTTGCTCCAGCGCCCGTGCGGTCACACCCTCGTGAATGGTAGGAAGCTCATCCAATCCCCGTGCGGCGTTGCTGCGGTGGTCAATGCGTTTGTCATGCCCGTACCTCTCCAAGTGACGGTTGGCCGCATCCGCCCACGCTGCTCTCCATAAAATAAGTTGTTCTTCGCTGTTCCAACGCTCGGAGATGGGATTCTGACGGCCATAGCGGGTGCTTTTGGGATGCTTGTCAGCTCGGACAAGCCCCTGTGCATCAGCCTCAGAAGGAACCATATACACCTTCTTTTTGCCGACCTTGTAGGGATATTGCTTCTCCCAGCCCTCGTTCTGCGCCGCCCGGAACTCGGCAGAGGTAAAGCCCTGTTCTTCACCGTTTCTCATACAGAGATATTCCTTCTCAGTCTTGTACTGCCAGCGTCCCTGCTCATCCAGTGGGCGCACCGTCAGGAGAATGTGAGCGTGGGGATTGTGACCGTCGGTGTCATGGATGGCAGCGTCGGCGCACATCCCATCGGACACAAACTGCTCCTGAATAAACGTTTGCAGCAGCTCGATCTGCTGCTCCCGACTCAGCTCAATGGGCAGGGCCACGACGAACTCACGGGCAAGTCTGCTGTCCTTGGCCGTCTCTACTTCCTCCACGGCGTTCCAGAGCTTTTCTCTGTCTTGCCATTCCTGTGGGGCGTATTCCGGCAGGAAAACCTGCTGCCAGACAAGGCCCTGTTTTTTCGTGTAGTCATGCTGTATCCCGTCGTAATCGTTATACAAACGGGAACAGCTCAGATAAGCGGAAGCAGCCACGGCGGAGCGTCCTGCGCCACGGCTGACTACTTTCGCTTCCAGATGATAAATCGCCATATCTTCTTTACCTCGTTCTTTCTTTTTCTGTTTCTCTTTCGTAAAAGAGAAAATGACCCGAAGTTGAGCTTCGGGTCATAGCCGCAAACAAAGCTACCGGTGGCAGGTTTGTGCGGGCAGGTCGCAAGCTGTTTCCAAAACGGAAACAACTGAGACCTGCGCAGACGATGACAGCAGCGCCCGTAGGTGCTGTGGCATTGTCTGGAGGCTTCCGCAGAAGCCGCAGTCCCCCTCGGAGAGCGCACGGCTTGCCAACGGCAAGTACCACCGCCCCTTCGGGGTGGTGAGTAAGTGCGCCCTTACGGGAGCCCTTACGGGAGAAAAAAAAGTAACCCCCCAGTAAAACTGGGGGTTCTTCCTATGCGGGCGAAGCCCTCTGCTCCTCGCGTAACGCGTAAACGTGTAATACGGTCTGCCAGCTGCGCAGGGATTGTTACTTGCCGCCCGTAAACGGGCCAATAGAGGCTATCGTCATCTGTTCACCTAATTCGTCCTCTTTCAGTTGGTTCTTTATATACTCCGCAATTCGGGTCTCGTTCTTTCCTGCCGTATCCACATAATACCCCCTGCACCAGAATTCTCTGTTGCGGTACTTGTACTTCAGTTCCCCGAATTGCTCATACAGCATAGTGCTGCTCTTCTCCTTCAGGTATCCCATAAATCCTGATATCGACAGCTTCGGCGGTATCTCCACAAACAGGTGAATGTGATCCGGGCAGGCTTCCGCTTCGATGATTTTCACACTCTTCCATTCACATAGTTGCCGGAGTATCTTTCCTATCGCTGCCCGCTTTTCTTTGTAGAATACTTTTCTTCGATACTTCGGTGCAAACACTATGTGATATTTGCAATTTCACTTCGTATGAGATAAACTGTTTATGTCATTCAGGCTCATTCTGAATGCCCTCCTTTTGCTTTTTAAGTGCAGTTGGCAGACCGCACGCTTATTCTAAAGCAAAAGGAGTTTTTTTGTCTCCCTCATCGCCTAAGGCTCTTTTGAACCACGCGTCTAACGCGTGGTTTTCGGATATACAGCAAAGGCAGACGTTTTTCATCGTCTGCCTTTGCCTTTTAATAATTGTTTCAATTACAGCATGGTCTCGTCGTACACGGCTCTCGCGCCGCCGATGAATTTGGGGCGCGTGCGCGCCGCGACGACCATCGCCGCGCCGATCGTGTGGTTTTCCAGCCGCACCGGCACCGCGACCTTTTTGAGGTGCATGCCGATGAGCGTGAGACCGATATCGAGCCCGGCGTCCGCCTTGATCTCCTCAAGCGCGACGGGTTCTTTGAGCGCGGCGTACACCTGCGTGGCAAGCGAGCCGCCCGCTTTCGGCTGCGGGACAACGTTCACGATCTCCGCGCTCGGCACCGCCGCGCGCTCGGTGATGATGGCGCGGTTCAAGTGCTCGCAGCACTGCACCGCGAGGAAAATACCGCGGCTTCCCGTCACGTCAAGAAGCGCGCGGGCGATCTCCCCCGCCGTTTCGACGCTGGAGTTTGTGCCGATCTTCGAGCCGACGACCTCGCTCGTGGAGCAGCCCACCACAAGGATGCTTCCCGGCTGCAGATGCGCCCTTTCGCAGATCTCGGCAGCGGCCGCCGCCGTCTGTTCATATACCGTCATATTTCCCCTCCTTTACGCCTGTTTGATAACACGGCTCTTTTCCAGCGCCTTCACAAGCAGCACGCCGAGGATAAGTCCCGCCGCGCCCTGCACACCGTTGGCCGGAATGTTCACCGCCGACGGCACGAAGCCGTACAGGCAGCCTTCAAAAAGATAGTAGCCGAGCACCATCCACAGCTCCGCCGCCGCGCCGCTCAAAATGCGCGCCGTCAGGCTGCCGGTCTTCGCGCTGAGCGCCTTGAAGCCGTAAAAGGCGATGAGCGCCATGAGCCCCTTGATGGCAAACGTTGCGGGCGCATAGGCGGCATACCCCGAAAAGAGGTCCGCCAGCCCCGAGCCGAGCCCCGCGGCGAGAAAGCCGTAGCCGGGCGCGAGCAGCCACCCGGCGGCGAGCACCACGCAGTCGCCGAGATTCAGATACCCGTCCATCGGCGAAGGGATCTTGATGACCATCGTCGCCACACACGCGAGCGCGGCGAAAAGCGCCGCCGTTACGATCTGTTTTGTTTTACCGTTCAATGGAATCGACCTCCCGGAATCATTGGTTTCTATGCCCAGTGTATAGGCAAATCTGGTTATACGCAATTACCAAATAGCGATAATTTTATATAACCAGATTGGGAGGTCAATATTTTGTTTCAGCGGACGAGCGCCGCGGCGAAGTCGTTCACGTTCGTACCCGTGGGGCCGGTGATGATGAGATCGCCGGTATCGCGCAGCGCGTGGTAGGCGTCGTTATTTTGGAGCACGTCCGCCACGGTCTTTCCTGCCGCGGCAAGGCGCTCGACCGTGCCGCCGTCCGCGAGGCCGCCCGCGGCGTCCGTCGGGCCGTCCGTGCCGTCCGAGCCGACGGAGAATACAACAACGTTTTCTGCCCCCGCGATCTCCGCGGCGGCGGCGAGCGCGAGCTCCTGGTTGCGCCCGCCCTTGCCGTTCCCGGTGAGCCGGACGACCGTTTCGCCGCCGAGGATAAATGCCCGCGGCGTGCCGCAGGACGCATTCTCCCGCGCGAGCGCGCCGAGGCGCGCGCCGACCTCGCGGGCAACGCCCTGCTCACAGTCGGTAAGAATTTCCGGCGTATACCCAAGATCGCGGCAGGCTTTTGCCGCGGCGGCGCACAGCTCGCGTACGCTGCCGGTGACGCGTACCGTCACGTTGTCCGCCGTTTTCGGCGTCTCCTGCGCGAGGAGTCCCCGCGCGGTATCGCTCAGCCGGAGAGCATACTTTTCCGCAACGGCGAGCGCATCCGCGCACGTGGACGAGTCCGGCGATACCGGACCCGAGGCGATCATATCCACCGGGTCGCCGACGATGTCACTCAATATCACGGCAAACACATGCGCCGGAGCGCAATGACGCGCGAACCGGCCGCCCTTCACCGCCGAGAGGCGTTTGCGGATCGTGTTGATCTCCACGATGTCCGCGCCGCAGGCGAGAAGCTGCGCGGTGATGTCCTGCAATTCCGCGCCCGAAACGAGCGGGCTTTCAAAAAGCGCGCTGCCCCCTCCGGAGAGAAGAAAGAGCACCGTGTCGTCCGCCGTGAGATTTTCGGTGAGCGCAAGCGCCTCGCGCGCGGCGGAGAAGGAGTTTTCGTCCGGTACGGGGTGGCCCGCCTCGCGGCAGACAACGCCGGGGATCGTCCCCTGCGCATGGCCGTATTTCGTGATGACGATGCCGGTATCGATCCGCTCACCGAGCGCCGACACCGCCGCCGACGCCATGCGCCACGCCGCCTTTCCCGCAGCGACGAGGATCACGCGCCCCGGAAAGTCCGCCCCGTCGAGCGCGCGCCGGACGGCTTCATCCGGCAGCACGGCTTCGATCGCGCGGGTATAGATATACTTCACGTCCTCGCGCAGCGTACTCATCGGTTGACCACGTTCTCCGGTGCGCCATTGAGGAACGCCTGCACGTTGCTGACGGTGCAGTCCATGATGCGCTGGCGGCTGCCGCGAGAGCCCCAGGACATGTGCGGCGTGATGATGCAGTTTTTCGCCTTGAGCAGCGGGTTATCCGCGCGGATCGGCTCGGTGGAGACAACGTCCAGACCGGCAAAGGCGACTTTGCCGGAGTTGAGCGCGTCGGCGAGGTCCTGCTCCACGACCATCTGGCCGCGGCTGTTGTTGATGATGATGACGCCGTCCTTCATCTTGGCGATATTTTCCCTGTTGATGATGCCGGTGTTGAAGTCCATGAGCGGCATCTGCAGTCCGAGAACATCGGAGCGGGCGAACAGCTCGTCGAGCTCGACGAACTCCACGCCGAGATCCCGCGCCGCCTGCGATGGGAACTTGTCATAGGCAATGACGTGCATGCCGAGACCCTTTGCCGCCTCCGCAGTATGGATGCCGATGCGGCCGCAGCCGAGAAGGCCGTAGGTCATACCGGCCAGCTCGATGAGCGGATAGTCCCAGTAGCACCAGTCGGGGTTATTTTCCCACTTGCCCTCGTGCACGGTGCGGTCGTGATGGCCGATGTGCAGGCAGCATTCGAGCATGAGTGCGATGGAGAACTGGCTGACGGAATAACCGCCATAGTTCGGCACATTGGAGACCGGGATGCCCTTCTCGCGGGCATAGTCGATGTCGATAACGTTGAAGCCCGTGGCGAGCACCGCGATAAAGCGGAGATTCGGGCAGACGTCGAGCACGGCGCGGCGGATGGGCGTCTTGTTCGTGAGGACGATCTCCGCATCGCCGATGCGGTGGACGATCTCCGCGTCGTCGTAGGGTGTGCGATCGTAGATCGTGACCTCGCCCAGCTTTTCCAGCTCCGCCCAGCTCAGATCGCCCGGGTTTTCGGTGTATCCGTCCAGAATAACGATTTTCATGGTGTTTCTGCCTCCTGCGGTTCGTTTTATAAGAAAAGTATAGCGCCGTTCTTATTGTAAATGTTTCAAATATATGCTATAAATTTTTTGATAATTACAAAAAGGACGGTATCACGCTATGGACCTTTCCCCGCAGGACGCCATGAGCATCGTTACGGAAATGAAGCGTACGATCGGCCGCGACGTCAACATCATCGAAAACACCGGCGTGATCCTCGCAAGCACGAACAAGGCGCGCATCGGCACCGTGCACGAGGGCGCGCGGCAGCTCATCGAAAACGGGCTCGACTCGTTCACGGTCTGGGCGGACGATCCCGCGCGCGGCGTGCAGCACGGCATCAATCTGCCGGTCGTGCTCGACGGACACACCGAGTGCGTGATCGGTGTCACGGGCGATCCGGCAGAGGTATCGGTGTTCGGCGCGGTCATCCGGCGGCTGATGGAGATCATGCTCGAAAGTCTCCGGCAGCGGCGGCGGCTCGCGCAGATGGACAGTGCGCGCGACGCCTTTCTCGAAGCGCTGTTTTTCGAGAACATCCTCTCCCCGGCGGAGTTGGCCGAGCGCGGACAGCTGCTCGGCTTCGTGCCCGAGAGCACCTGCACCGCCGTGCTGCTGCGCCCCGTCGCCGAAACCGGCGCGGAAGCGCTCGCGGGGCTCTCCGGCCAGACGCTGCTCGCAAACATCCGCCGCACGTACCTCCCCGGAAAGGGCAGCCACTGCGCCATTCTCCGCGGCGAGCTCGCGGCGCTGCTCTGCGGCGTCGGGCACAGGGAGGCGGGAACGTTCGTCCGGCGGCTCTGCGCCGAGGCGGAAAGTCTCTGCGGCGCGGCGATGGCCGCCGGCATCGGCGATACGGCCGCTGGCATCCTGTCGGCGCGGCGCAGCTTTCGGGAGGCGCGCGCGGCGGTGCGCGCGGCGTGCGCGTCCGGCGCGGGCGGACGGGTGTGCTTTTACGATCAGGTATCGCTCGAATATCTTGCCGAGAGCATTCCTCGCGCGCTGCTGCGCGATCTGGAAGAGACGACGTTCGCCGAGTGCACGGCGGAGGAGGCGCACGATCTCAAGGCGCTGCTGCGCATCTATTTTGCGCAGGACGGCGATCTGCGCCGCTGCGCCGAAGTGCTGTATCTCCACCGGAACACCGTGCAGTACCGGCTCGACCGCATCCGCGCCAAAACCGGCTACGACTTCCGGAAACCGCGCGACGCTTTTCTCCTCTATCTCGCCTCGCTCGACAGCGGAAATGAAAGTTGACAAAACCCGCCGCAGGGCATAGAGTGGATTTGAATTTAAAAAGCCGTAAGGAGGACACGCACTTGAAGCTCAACGCCAGAAAAGACGTACCGGTCAACGAGACATGGGATCTCTCCCTGATCTTCGCAGCGGAAGCCGATTTTGAGGCGGCGGTCGAAAAAGCAAAGGCGCTTGCCGACACGCTGGAGAAAACGTACAAAAACGCTCTCACCACGCCGGAGAGCATCGCCGAATGCCTTGCGCTCTATGAGGAGCTGGAGATCCTGCTCTACCAGACGACGAGCTACACGAGTCTCGCCGTTTCCGTAGACTATACCGATACCGAGGCGCAGAAGAAGGACGCGAAGATGACCGCGCTCGCCGCCGAGATCGGAAGCCGCCTCTCGTTCATCGAGAGCGAGATCGCCGACGCGCCCGAAGAGCTCATCCGCGCCGCCATGGACAAGACCGGGCGCGCGAAGCATTATCTTGCGGAGATCCTCCGCGAGAAGCCGCACCGTCTCAGCGCTGAGACCGAAAAGGTCCTCGCCGCACTCCGTCCGGTATTCAACGCGCCCTACGACATTTACCACATGACGAAGCTCGCCGATATGAAGTTCGGCTCCTTCACCGTGAACGGCAGGGAATACCCGCTCGGCTACTCCCTCTTCGAGGACGAGTATGAATACGAGGCCGACACGGACGTGCGCCGCGCGGCGTTCCGCGCGTTCTCCGATAAGCTCCGGGAATACGAGAACACGACCGCCGCCACCTACAACACCTATCTCACGCAGCAGCGCATTATGGCCAAGCAGCGCGGCTTTGCCGACATGTTTGAAGCCGACCTCTTCACCGACCACGTCACGCGCGAGATGTACGACCGGCAGATCGACCTCATCACCGAAAAGCTCGCGCCCGCGATGCGCAGGTACGCCCGCCTCGTCGGGAAGATGAACAAGCTCGACCGCGTGACCTTCGCCGATCTCAAGCTGCCGCTCGACGCGGAGTTTGACCCGCGCGTCACGATCGGGGAATCGCGCGAATACGTCCGCAGCGCGCTCTCCGTTCTCGGACAGGACTACGCCGACATGGTGGACGAGGCGTACGATAAGCGCTGGATCGACTTTGCCCGCAACGTCGGCAAGGAGACGGGCGGCTTCTGCTCCTCGCCCTACGGCTGCAATTCCTACATTCTGCTCAGCTGGAACAACCGCATGGCAGACGTGTTCACGATTGCGCACGAGCTCGGCCATGCCGGACACTTCCGGCTGTGCAACGGCGCGCAGTCGCTCTTCGATACGAACGTCTCCGGCTATCTCATTGAAGCGCCCTCCACGATGAACGAGCTGCTGCTCGCGCAGGATCTCCTGCGCAAGAACACCGACAAGCGCTTCCGCCGCTGGGTGCTCTCCTCGCTCATCGGGCATACCTACTACCACAACTTCGTCACGCACCTGCGCGAGGCATGGTACCAGCGCGAGGCGATGAACATCATCGAGCAGGGCGGCGCGGTGAACGCCGAAACGCTCTCCGGCATTTTCCGCAAGAATCTCGAAACGTTCTGGGGCGATGCCGTGGAGCTGACCGAGGGCTGCGAGCTCACCTGGATGCGTCAGCCGCACTATTACATGGGGCTCTATTCCTACACCTACAGCGCCGGTCTCACGCTCGCAACGCAGGCCGCGCTCAACATCGCCGCCGAGGGCGAGAGCGCCGTGGCGCGCTGGCGCGCGATGCTCGAAGCCGGCAGCACGCGCGATCCGCTCGGTCTCGCCGCCATTGCAGGCATCGACCTCTCCACGCCGGACGCGCTTGAGCACACGATCGCCTACATCTCCGGTATCATCGACGAGATCGCCGCGCTGACGGAGGAGATCAACGGCATCACGCTGGATTGAATTTTTTTCAAAACGGGCGCCGACTTTATCGCTTTTAGGTGTTAAAGTTTGTCCATCAAACCGAAGAGCAAGATAAGCAGCCCACCAATGAGACGTCTTTCAGAGAGCCGCCGATGGTGTGAATGCGGTAAGAAGTTTCCGCGGGTGAATGGCCTTGCGAGGGCAAACAGAAAGGGAGCGTATCCCGAGTATGGGCGACGGAGTTGGCTGTCCGTTATCCTAAGGCCGGCGCATGAAGTGTGCGTTTAAGTGGGCGCGAAAGCGTCAAGCCGGGTGGTACCGCAGGAGTTTATCCAAGCTCTTGTCCCTGCATTTGCAGAGACAAGAGCTTTTTCTTTTTCCCGTCTCTGCTCCAAAAAGAAAACTGACAGAAAAGGAGCAAAACACCATGGAAAACCGGAACATCCCCTACAAGATCTATCTCGACGAAGCCGATATGCCGCAGGCATGGTACAATCTCCGCGCGGACATGAAGAATAAGCCCGCGCCGCTGCTCAATCCCGGCACAGGCTACTTCGACATGACCGTCTATCAGGCGTTCAACGACGGCAAGATGACCGACTACATCCCCACCGACGCCGAGCTTGCGCAGAGCATCGCCACACTCCCGAAAGTGCCGGGCATGGAATAAGAAAACGATATGACAACAGCAGCCCCGGCTACAAAGCTGGGGCTGCTGTTGCTTTATGGGCTTTTCAGATTGACACAGCCGTTTTTGCACCGGAAGCCGCTTCGGGATCGCTCAGCGTCATAGCGTTTTGGAATAGCCGGATCTCGTCAAGGTATGTCTAAGGGCTTTGGATCATCCCAGTTTCCTGCCTTTTATTTCTAAAAGGCGATGCTTGTTGGTATAGGTCATCCTTGATTTTCTAAGCGCAATAATGGGTTATAAATACTAGTGATAGTAGCATATCCGACAATACGGGCACCTTCTTGTATGCTAATCTTTTTTCCAATCCATAAACAATGCGGATACGATTCGGGAGACAAAAATGTGATTGTACCCTTTGCTGTTCCATTTGGAGGGACGGACTCGACACTATAGTAATGGTGAATACCTGTGGTTAAATAATCATCCATCACTGAGTGCGCTGGTCTGTAGCCATCATTTGCAGGATTCTTTCTCGTGCCATTGAATTCAAATATTACTTCAACATCTGGAGATCTATTCATAACATTCGCCTCCTTATGACATAAATTTAATCGTTCCGCTAACAGCTTGGTTAAATGCTCCAAGCTGATCCCCATAAACAGTCAAAGTGCCTGCGCGGAATATGCTTGTGTCAACTCCTCCCGTGTACAGTTGATTAAGCATACTGTTAGGAACTTTTGCACAGAATGTTTACATATCACGGGCTATCCGCTATGTACCAGCAAGCATCGCCTTTGGGGGACAAAAGGCAAGTTTTTGGGATGATCCCAATCCCATATAGGTTTCAGGAATATTTCTGACAAGTGCCGCAGTATCACAACGGCAATGCTTGCTGGTGATGTACGAATTATTTTGTTAGCGCTATTAGAGTTCGTTTGGCCGCTAATTTAATGTCTTTATCCGCGCTAGTTGCCAAAGATGTGATAACATCCCTTACTTCTTCTGATGGATAATATTTCAATCCATAGATAGCTGTAAATGCCAGTTCTCGTTTCATAAATTCTAATGGCGGGAAATATTGTTGTTTGTCGTCATAAATTCCAACATCATACGCTGAAAAGGAATCTTTAGCACAATAAGATAATAACAAACCCTTCATTTCCGGCATCATCCAAGAGGCAAGCATCCGCATCGTGAAAGGTAAATAAAATGCATCCCGCGGGCTATGTGCAAGCTCTATCAGATTTTTCGCAAGTCTTTTTGGCTTCAATTTTCTAAATGCATCATCATATCTAACGTAAATATGTGCCGGTGCCGGTTCTCCGGGCTTGGCGATATATTTATCGGACGATCTGAACTGCATATACAATTGAAAGACCAGCGTATCACAGTCTTTTATTTTATCCGATACCATTTGCGGGATCAAATATGCTTTCACACCTTCTGACGAAAATTCTGTGATGTATTTAGCAACAATACTTCCAGCGCCAGGGATATTGAACGCATCCAACTCCGCAAGATAGTGATAATCAGTACCCGCATAGCGATTGATCTCATCTAATAATTTATACAGCAATTCCTTGTCCGCCTTCGGATAAATATAATCCAGCCCTCTTTTTTCACGTTCAATACTGGCAATTAACATTTTGCTGTAGTTCAACATTCGTCATTCCTCGTTTCACCAAAGGTAATTTATATGCCACCCAGCATCAATCACTGTTTTTGCTATGCGGGTTGTTGGCCGAACCCATAATTCTAACGATCGACCTGTGTCATTCGCAAATGCAGCAAAATCACGCAACTGTTGTGTGTTAGAAATATATTTCACATTTTTTACTTCTGTAAGCGTTGTATCTGTCATCGCGTCAGGAATCCGAGTTCGACCATTAATTTGTATTGGCTTTTTTGCAGATTGATCAATTCCAACCATCCTTTCTCCGGCTTTACCCATCGAATTAGGTGAGCCCGTGGTAGCTGAGTGAACTTTGGCATATTTGAATGCTGCTCCTCCTAAGGCTGACAGACTGCCGAACATGAATCCGTTACAAGCACCATCAATAGCTCCTTGCTTGCCGTTGTTTAAATATCCTGCGCCAGCACTAACTGCGGTACTAAGAACTACACTACCAACAACCTTTGCAACACCTACAGCTACCGCTGCAGCACCGCCGCCTGTCGCTACTGTTAATGCTATAGCCCCTGCGAGAGCAACAGCACCAACCGTTACTTTTAACCAATTAGGCATAGACCAGTTGCCGTTAACATCAAAACGGTTAACCGGGTTATTCATGCAATACGCAAACAGATTATAACTTAACGGGCTACCATCTGCACCGAGATAGTCTATATCGTCTGAGTTAATAAACCTACCAATCTCAGGATCGTAATAACGGCTGGATACATAGTAGAGGCTTGTTTCGGTGTCGAAGTAGTAGCCTCTGTAGCGGATGGGGTTGGATGTGGCGAGGGAGCCTTCGGATGTCAGGACGTTGCCCCAGGCGTCGTAGGTGTAGGCGGCGAGGACTGTTCCGTCGGCGGAGATCACGCGCTC
>ERZ827458.732-NODE-732-length-37048-cov-4.281999_pt1 | contig 37048 bp, 30 predicted proteins | sample MGYA00519706_ERZ827458 | MGnify/ENA primary metagenome ERZ827458 (study PRJEB31778, sample SAMEA3449309) | human gut metagenome | biome: human gut; feature: human-associated habitat; material: faeces | place: United Kingdom | collected 2010/2012 ...
AGGCCTACCACTTCACGCTTCCGGCGAGCGCTGCCGGAACGCGTGTCCCAGTGTGCATCCTCAAGAGTGATCTCACCGCGAAGAGCCCCTATAACTCCAGCGAGCTTGAGCTCATCGTCCCCGCCGATATCCCCGAAGGCACCGGCTCGGGCGAAGACCCGGATAAGAAGCCGGAGGCCGCGCCCGCGATCCCGAAGCTGCCCGACGATCTGAAGGAAGCCGGCATCAAGGTTCTGAAGCCCGAGGACAACGCGGAATTCAAGATGCTCACCGCCGCGAAGACCGGCATGGTCGTCGCGGGCGAGAAGCTGCTCATCCGCTTTGAGACCGCCAACACCTCGTTCGACAAGCTGTACTTCGGCTCCAAGGACGATGCGTTCAAGTCCCCCTATGTGCAGGGCACGGCGCGCAGCGGCGGCGGCTGGGTGTTCGAGTTTGAACTGCCCGCGTCCTACCGCGGCACGCCCATGCCCATCGCCCTCGGCAAGCCGGACGGCGGCTGGTATACCACCAAAGACCTCGTGATCTCCATCCCTGCGGACGGAGACTGCGACACCGGCACGGAGATCTCTGATGCCGAAATGAAGATGGTCGCCGCCGGCGGCTTCAACGAGTCGAGCTTCAAGATCAGCTCCTCCACCGCCGCGCTCATCGGCGATACGATCTACTGCACCATCACCGGCGAAATGACCGGCGTCCACGCCGGAAAGCCCGCGGTGAAGCTCTATCTCGGCAGCCGCGACGATAAGGACAAGTCCTCCGCCGTTTCCGGCAGCGTGAACGGTCTGCAGACGACCTTCTCGTTCGGCGTCTCCGCGGACAAGCAGGGGACCTCCATCCCCGTTGTCATCGGCTTTGCCGACGGTAGCTGGGACGAGAACCAGGATTTCTTCCTGAACATCCCGAGCTTTGGCCGCGCGTTTGACCCGAGCTATTACACCGACGGCGTGTACGACCTCTACGGCAACGCCTACCCCTATCTCGACAAGGTCGACAACCGCGGCTTCCCCGTGGACACGCAGTCCACGCTGACCGTTTCCGGCGACACCGTCACGATCAAGTGGGTCACCCGCGCGAGCGATACCGACAAGATCTACATGGGCCTTGTGACCGACCCGATGGCCACCCGCGAGGCGAATGCGATCGGCAACGCCGACTATGAGCCCATCGGCATGAACTACAAGGTGTTCTATATCACGCTCCCGAAGAGCGCGCTCGGCGACAAGATCCCCTTCGTGCGCCATTCGCCGCTGTGGTATCAGGATACGAACGGCTGGCTGGAGAAGCAGGATTATCTGGTTCTCACCGACTATCTGCCCCGTCTGACGGACGATACCGAGACGCGGCTGGACGATGCCGGTATCCGTCTGCTCGCCGGCGGCAGCCGGGTGGAGCAGAGCTTCAAGATCTCCTCTTCCTCCGCGGTGCTCAAGGGCACGACCATCACCTGCACCATCACCGGCAAGGCGGCCGGCAACAATTCCTCCAAGACGCCGGACAAGCTGTATCTGGGCGACCGCAGCGATAAGGATAAATCCGGCTATGTCACCGGCACGCAGAACCCCGACGGCACCACGACGTTCGTTTACACCGTGAACGCCGAGCGGCAGGGCTCCTACACGCCTGCGACGGTCGGCTTCTCCGATAACTCGTGGGATACCTCGCAGTCCTACTTCCTGAACGTCCCGAACTTCAACGGCACGTTTGACGCCTCCGCCTTCACGGACGGCGTGTACGACCTCTTCGGCTACGCCGACACGAAAAACGGCGTCATCCCCGTCGACGCGGGCGCGACGCTGACCGTGTCCGGCGATACGATCACCATCCGGTATGTCACCCGCACCAGCGGCTACAGCAAACTGTACTTCGGCTCCGTGAGCGACGACGAGGCGACGCGCGAGGCCAACGCGGTCTCCGCCGGCATCCTCAACGCGGACGATCCCTACAGCTACCGCGTGTTCTCCGTCACGCTGCCGAAGAGCGCTCTTGCGGAAGCCATCCCGTTTGTAAGCTGCGGCAAGAGCGGCGCGTGGAGCACGAAGCAGGATCAGCTCCTGCTGCCGCGCTTCCTGCCGCGCCTGAGCGGCGGTTCCGACCCCGTCGATCCGATCGATCCGAGCGACCCGAGCTCGGTCATCAAGGACGGCACCACCTACACCACCACCGCCGAGACCGGCGCTGCGATGTTCAAGGTGCGCCGCGTCGTCATCACGGCGAAGGACGGCAAGTATCAGCTGACGCTCACGCTCAACGGCACCAGCTACGATTACCTCTACCCCGGCACCGGCACGCAGGCCGACGCGGCCGGTAAGAGCGCGTGGGCTCCCGCCAAGGTCGTGAGCGGCACGATCGACGGCGAGACGCGCGACAACTGGCACACCTACACCATCACGGTGGATAAGCTGACGAACCCGCTGGCCGTCACCTCTCACAGCCAGAAGAACGACAAGTGGTACGACCGCAGCATCACGCTGGACATCGAAAATCTCAAGCGCACCGCCGAGGACGGCAAGTATTCCGCCGCGGCCGAGTGCGACGCGGCGATGTTCAAGATCATCGACACGAAGCTCAACGTTGTGAACGGCGCGATCATGGCCACGCTGACGCTCAGCGGCACCGGCTACGATTACATCTACCCCGGTACGGGCGACGCAGCCGAGAAGGACAAGGACAACTGGGCGCCCTTCGCTGTGGACGAAAACGGCAAGTACACCTACACCATCCCCGTGTCTGAGCTCGACAAGCCCCTCATCATCTCCTCGCACAGCCTGAAAAACAACATCTGGTACGACCGCACGGTGACGTTCCGCTCCGATTCGCTCAAGAAGATCGGCGACGCGGCCGACCCTGTCACTCCGACCCCGACGCCGACCCCGACGCCGACGCCTACCCCGAACCCCACCAATCCGGACAACGAATCCGATCACGAAACCGACACCAGCGGCTCCACCTCCCGCGTGGATAACAGCACGACGCTCAAGGACGGCGTCTACGCGCCCGACAGCTTCTCCTTCTCCGGCGGCTCCGGCCGCGCGCGCATCGTGTGCGACAAGGTCACGGTGAAGAACGGCCAGGCATACGCCACCATCCGCTTCGTGAGCAGCAGCGGCAACCCGCCGCAGTACTCCTATGTGAAGGCCTCCGGCAACACCTATTACTCCAACGACGGCAGCACCTTCACGATCCCCGTGGAGCTCAACAAAAACAACCGCATTCTCGGCATGACCACCAAGATGTCCTCCGCGCACGAGATCGAGTACATCATCTTCGTGCAGCTCAAGACGAACGCGAACAACCAGAAGGACAACACCGACGGCAAAACGCTCAGCACCGAAGCGCCTGAGATCATGGGTCTCACGTTCCGGGAAGAGATCAAGCTCGAGCACGCGCAGTATCTCAAGCTCTTCCGCTATGAGGGCAACATCGTCCTTGCGGAGATCGACGTCATAAGCGACACGGTGCTCGACACCGACGAGGCGAAGGCCGAGATCGCCAAGGCGGACAGCGCCGCCGCGTCCGACGGCACGGAAGAAGCCGTCGCCGAGGAAGAGAGCGCCGACAACGCGCAGATCAAGGCCGACTACGTCGCCGGGCTCTATAAGCAGAACGTCCTGCGCTATCTGTTCGTTCCGGAAGGAACGGAGCTCCCCGCGGGCCTCGAAAAGCAGCTCATCATCGTGACGCTGCCGGCGAAGAGCATCTATCTGATGGACGAAACGCCCGTCGATACCTTTGAGATCTTTGAAGCGCTGAACCTTGTCAAGGTGTTCGGCGCGGAGACGAGCGAGAACGAGATCCTCAGCAAGGGTCTTGCCGACGGCAGCGTGCTGTACGGCGGCAGCTGGGATAAGCCCGAGTACAAGAAGCTCGTGCAGAACAAGACCGATCTCGCGATCACGTCCGGCAAGCTCCTGCCGCTGAGCGGGGAAACGCTCACCGAGCGCAAGCAGACCGCCCCCGCTGACGCGGAGAGTCTGACGGCGGTGGAATATCGCGACCGTCTGTACGATCTGGCCGACCGCTTCGCCGTGCTCGACATCCCGATGCTCATCGACCGCTCCGCCGACGAGGCCGACGCTCTCGCGCGGGCCGACTGGCTGCGGCTCTACGGCATCCTCTTCGGCGACGAGACGACCGCCGAGCGCATGATCCGCGAAATTACCTCCCGGGAGGGTTAATGCATGAAACACACGACAAAGAGAATCTCGGCGCTTCTTCTGGCGCTGACGCTGCTTTTGACCGTCATGTCCGGCTGCGGGAGCGCGACTCCCGCAGCCGCCGGGGCGACCGCCGCTCCGACGGCTGCCGCGGCCGAAGTCCCTGCGGCGGAAGACCCCGCCGCGGCTCCGGCTGACGCGCCGGTCATCGAAGGGCTGACCTTCACCGAAGAGTCGCCGCTCAAGTACGCCACGGTGTTCCGCCTTTTCCGTTATGAGGGCGGGTACACGCTCATCCGCATCGACAACGGCGGCGACTTCCTCGTCGTGCCGGAGGGCGCGGCGGTACCGGCGAAGATGGACAGCTCCGTCACGGTGCTGCAGCAGCCGCTGGACAAGATCTATCTTGCGGCGACCTCCGCCATGTCGCTCTTCGCCGCCGTGGACGCGCTCGACCACATCCGGCTCACCGGCACGCGCGAGTCCGGCTGGTACATCGACGCGGCCGTTGAGGCGATGCAGCGCGGCGATATCGAGTTCGCCGGCAAGTACAGCGAGCCCGACTATGAGCGCCTGATCGACGAGGAGTGCGATCTGGCGATCGAGTCCACGATGATCTACCACACGCCCAAGGTCAAGGAGATGATCGAGGATCTCGGCATCCCCGTGCTGGTGGACCGCTCCAGCTATGAGCAGCACCCGCTCGGCCGCACCGAATGGATCAAGCTCTATGCCGCCCTTGTCGGCAAAGATGCCGAGGCCGCGGAGTTTTTTGACCAGCAGGCTGCCATCATCACGCAGCTCGAGGGCTTTGAGAACACCGGCAAGACCGTCGCATTTTTCTTTGTGAACTCCGACGGCTCCATCGTCATCCGCAAGCCCACCGACTATATTCCCAAGATGATCGAGCTCGCGGGCGGCCGCTATGCCTTTGAAAACTTCGTGACCGACCAGACGAACACCTCCATTTCCGTTACCATGGAGACGTTCTACGGCACCGCCGTGGACGCCGATGTGCTCATCTACAACGCCTCCATCGACGCGCCCATCTCGAGCATCAATGAGCTGCTCGCCAAGGACGCCCTGTTTGCCGACTTCAAGGCCGTGCAGGAGGGCAACGTCTGGTGTACCGGCAAATCGTTCTATCAGGCCACGGACATTGTCGGCGAAATGATCCGGGACATCCATCTCGCTCTCACCGGCGGTGCGGAGAGCGACATGACGTTCCTGACCCGCGTTTCCTGAAAGCTATGACAGAAAAAACCGTCAATACGAATACCGCCCCGGCGCAAGCCGGGGCGTATCTCGTGCATCAGGCACGGCGGCGCGCCCGGTATGCGCTTGTGTTCTTCGTGCTCATCGCCGCCTTCTGCCTCATCACGGTGCTGAACATCAACATCGGCAACATCCCCATCCCGCTCGAGCGGATCGTGGAGATCCTGTTCACCAAGATCGGCAATCCCACGGAGGTGAACATCATCTGGAAGATCCGCCTGCCGCGCATCCTCATGGCGGCGATCCTCGGCGGAGCGCTCTCGCTCGCGGGCTTTCTGCTGCAGACGTTCTTTGAAAACCCGATCGCCGGACCGTTCGTTCTCGGCATTTCGAGCGGCGCGAAAATGGTCGTCGCGTTCGCGATGATCTATTTCATCCAGATCTTCGGCGTCGTGTCGTCGTATACGCTGATCCTTGCGGCGTTCGTCGGCTCGCTGCTCTCGGTCGGATTCATCCTGCTCTTCTCGCGGCGCATCCCGAGCATGTCCACGCTGCTCGTCGCGGGCATCATGATCGGCTACATCTGCACCGCCATCACGGACTTTACCGTGACGTTCGCGGCGGATTCCGATATCGTGAACCTGCACAACTGGTCCAAGGGCAGCTTCTCCGGCATGAACTGGAGCAACGTCGGCGTGGCGGCCACGGTCGTCGGCATCACCGGCGGCGCTACGTTTCTCATGGCCAAGCCCATCGGCGCGTACCAGCTCGGCGAGGCGTATGCCCAGAGCATGGGCGTGAACATCAAGGTGTTCCGCACGGCGCTGATCGTGCTCTCGAGCATCCTCTCCGCCACGGTGACGGCGTTTGCCGGACCGATCTCGTTTGTCGGCATCGCCGTGCCGTTCCTCATCCGGCACTGTCTGAACACATCCAAGCCGCTCGTGGTCATACCGGCCACATTCTTAGGCGGCGGCGTATTCTGTATGCTGTGCGATCTCATCGCACGCACGGCCTTCGCGCCGACGGAGCTGAACATCAGCACCGTCACGTCCATTTTCGGCGCGCCGGTCGTTATCTACATGATGCTGCGCCGGAAGGGAGGACGGAAATGACGGATACGCCCTATTTTGTGATCGACGATCTCACGATCGGCTACCATAAGGTGCCGGTCATCCGCGATATCTCCGTCAAAGTACAGAAGGGCGAGATCATCGCGCTCATCGGCCCGAACGGCGCGGGCAAATCCACGCTGCTCAAGACTATCGCGCGTGACCTGGAACCGATCCGGGGGAAGATCTTTCTCGAGGGACGGGACATGCAGACGATCACCTATCGCGAGCTTTCCAAAAAGCTCGCCGTGATCCTCACCGAGCGCATCAAGGTCGAGCTCACGACCTGCCGCGACGTTGTGGCCACCGGCCGGTACCCGTACACCGGTCGGCTCGGCGTGCTCCGCGGCGAGGACCAGCGCATCGTGGACGAAGCGATGGAGACCGTCCACGCGCTCGAGCTTGCCGAGCGCGACTTCAACGCCATCAGCGACGGCCAGCGCCAGCGCGTGCTGCTCGCGCGCGCCATCGCCCAGCAGCCGGAGATGATACTGCTCGATGAGCCGACGTCGTTCCTAGACGTGCGCCACAAGCTCGACCTGCTCACCATCCTCACGCGCATGGCGCGCAAAAAGAACATTACGGTCATCATGTCGCTCCACGAGATCGATCTCGCGGAGAAGGTGGCCGACCGCATCCTCACCGTGAAGGGCGACACGCAGTTCGGCTTCGGCGCGCCCGGCGAGGTGTTCGAGGAGCAGGCCATCCGGAAGCTGTACGACATCGAGGACGGATACTTCGATCCGCTCTTCGGCAGCATCGAGCTCAAAAAGCCTGCCGGCGACACGCCGGAGGTGTTCGTGCTCGCGGGCGCGGGGACGGGCATATCCGTGTACCGGAAGCTCCAGCGCGAGAACGTCCCGTTTGCGACCGGCGTGCTGTACGAAAACGATGTGGACTACCGGCTTGCGCGGCTGCTCGCCGCGGAAACGGTATCCGTGCCGGCATTCGCCGCGCCGGACGATGCCGTGTACGAAAAAGCATTTGAAACGATGCGCCGCTGCGGCAGGATCCTCCTCGCGGGAGATGCTGCCCAGACGCCGAACGCGCCGCTTCTCGCGCGCGCGAAGGCCGCGGGGCTCGCGGTACTCGACGCGAAAACGGAAGGATGGACGCTGTGAAAGGAATGTTTTACGCCGTAGGCGTCGGCCCCGGCGATCCCATGTGGATGACGCGCGAGGCTTGCGCCGTGCTGGAGGCCTGCCCCGTGATCGCCGCGCCGCAGACGGCTTCGGGCGAGATGCTCGCGCTTTCCATCGCGCAGGGCGCGGCAGAGCTCGGCGGAAAGACCGTTCTGCCGCTCTCGTTCGCCATGTCGCGCGACGCCGCCGTCCGTGCCGCGGGGTATGCGCATGCCGCGGAAGCCATCGCGCCGGAGCTCGACGCCGGACGGAACGTCGCCATGGTGAATCTCGGCGATGTGTCCATCTACGCCACGGCGTATTATGTGCTCGACGAGCTGCGCCGCCGCGGATACGATACGCGCATGGTCCCCGGCGTTGCGAGCTTTTCCGCCGTGGCCGCGGCGCTCGGCCGGAGCCTCACGGAGATGGAGCTGCCGCTGCATATCTATCCCGCCGGAGCGTCCGATCTCGATGCCGCGCTTGCCCAGCCGGGCACCAAGGTGCTGATGAAGTCCGGCAAAGCCATCGGCGAGACCGCCGCGGCGCTCTCGCGGCACGGTCTGGCGGAGGATTCCGCCATGGTCGCCGACTGCGGCCTGCCCACGCAGCAGGTGTTCGAGACGATGACCGGCCTGCCGGAGAAGATCAGCTATTTTGCCACGGTGATCGTGCCGGACAGCAAAAAATAAGAGCAGCCCCACCGCCTTTCGCGGCGCTGCCCGTCATAAAAGAAAATCCTCTCTCTGCACAGCGCAGAGAGAGGATTTTTCGTATGTCCTTATTTGAGATCGGGATTGGAGACCTCGGTATAATCCGGCGTCGGGGTAGCCATCGGAGCCGCCGTCGCGGGAGCGACCGGCACGGCCGGATCGGCGGGGTTGACCGGCGCAGCGGGCGTTGCCGTCGCCGCGGGGGCGTCGGCCGTTTCACGCAGCAGCTCACCGGCGGCCCAGCCGTAGCGGCCGTCGGCGGTGCGCAGGAGCACCCAGCCGTTCTGCTTGGCGAGGATCTCCACCGAGTCGCCCATGTTGAGCGCCATGTTCTCACCCCAGTCCATGCCGGGGCCGTAGTGAACGGCAAGCATGTACGGGATGACGGCGGCGGTCTTTGCCTCGTCATACCAGAACTCATCCGCCGGACGGTAGACGTAGCCGAGCATCTCGGCGGTGATCGTGTCGCGCAGGAGCGGGGCGGGCGTGGGCGTCGGCTCCGGCGTCGGCTCCGGCGTAGCGGTGGGCTCCGGCGTCGGCTCCGGGGTGGGTGTGGGCGCTTCGGTCGGCGTGGGCGTCGGCGTCTCGGCGGCCCGCTGCGCGCGCAGATCGTCAAGCTGTACCTGCACGGCCGTCAGCTCCTGCGAGAGCGTTTCGGCGCGGGTGTTCGCGGTCTGCAGACGCATGTAAAGCAATACGATGATAGCGGCAAACAGGAGAAGGAGCACGACAAGCGCGATCAGAAACGGCTTGAGCGGATCGCGGTAGGTCTCCTCCGTGGACTCGTCTTCGTATTCCGGATAATCTCGGGGCATGGTATAGCCTCCTTATCACTCACGAGGAATCTTTGTTATTCTATCAGACTTTGCCGCATTGGTCAAGATTTGACGGCAAATGGGCTGATTTGGCAGATAAAACGGCTCTCCCGCCATGAACGCGGGAGAGCCGTGAAGGGGGTAAGGTTATTTGCGCAGCGTAACGGTGAATTCGTCGTCGCCGTTATCGGCTGCGGTCACGGTATAGCCCTGGCTTTCGCCGAAACGCGTGACGTTTTCGACGGCGCACTTGTTATCGACAAGCACCTGCAGCTCGCCGGGAGCGTCCGCCTTGATGGCCTTCTGGGCCATGATGACCGGCTGGGGGCAGGCAAAGCCTCTCGCATCAACGGTTTTCATGGGCTTATTCCTCCGCCTTCTTCGTGAAGAGCAGGGAGACCACGAGCACCACGACGAAGCCGACGATCACCGCGATCTTGCCGTTGCCGGTCGGGCCGTCGGCAGAGGAGGCGAGCTTCAGGTTGTGGCAGAACGCCGCGCCGCACATCATGCCGAGAACGGTGACGGCGCTGTCGCTCTCGCCCTGGCCGGCGAGAATGAGCTGACGCAGCGGGCAGCCGCCGAGCAGGACGCAGCCCCAGCCCATGAGGGCGGTGCCGAGGAAGTTCCAGAGACCATCGTTGTGCGCAACGGGCTGGCCGGTGAAGCCGGGGTTGAACTTGCCGAGAATGAGATTGCCGACGAGAACCGTGAGAATGATCGTCACGAAGCCGGCGACAAGGCCGAAGTCCTTGAACATGACGGTGTTGCGGATGCCGCCGACCATGCACATACGGCTGCGCTGGCAGAGCGCGCCGACGACGAGACCCGCGACGAGCGCGAGACCCCACGCGGCATGCATGCTGCCGGGACCTTTTTCGGAGAACTTGAAGATCGCCGGAGCGGCGAGCCAGAGGACGAACAGCAGCACATAAACGACCGGGAAGGCGGCGCCTTCGGCGAGCGTCTGCTTATAGCTGCGGCCGAGCGTGAAGCCCTTCTTGAGGAACACAACGCCCACGAGAATGCCCACGATGAAGCCCACAAGACCGACAAGGGCGTTCCAGTCGCCGCCGCCGATACGGATGACCATACGCAGCGGGCAGCCGAGGAACATCAGCGCGCCGATCATAACGAACACGCCGAGAAGGAAGCGGATCATCGGGGAAGAGCCGCCGCGGCCCTTGAATTCCTTCGCCGCGACCGCCGCGATGAGCGAGCCGAGCAGGATGCCGACGATCTCCGGACGGAAGTACTGCACGACCTCCGCGCCGTGCAGACCGAGAGCGCCGGTCGTGTCGCGCAGGAAGCAGGCAATGCAGAAGCCCATGTTGCCGGGGTTGCCGTGCGCGCCCAAAACGAGCGCCGCAATGCCGATCACAAGTCCGGTGACGAGGATCAGCCAGTTGTTTTTGAACCAGTTGCTTTTCACAATTTTTCCCTCTCTCTTTCAAAAACTGTGTTTTAACGGCTTCATTATACGACGGCTCTCCGGAAAATGCCAAACGGTAAATCGGATATCGCCTGTGGCTCTATCGGAGAAACAGATAGAACGAGCCGTCAATGCAGCGTCCGGCGATCAAGCAGAAAGTCAATGAATGCGCGCGCGGACTTTGTCGGGCGGCGGTCGCGGGATCGGATCATGTAGATCTCGCGCTCGTTGTTTTTCCCGACGAGAGGGAAGGAGAGAAGCTCCTTTGTCGCGCCCGCGGCAAGACCGGAGACGACGGCGCAGCCGAGCCCGCACGCCACGGCGCGCAGCACGGCCTCGCTGTTGTCGATGCGCGCGACGATGTTGAGCGCGCCGGAGTCGATGCCGTTTTCGGTGAAGAATTTCTGCCCGGCGAGCTGCGTGCCGGAGCCGCCCTCGCGGAAGATGAGAGGCTCGCCGAGCAGCGCGTTGCCCGATTCCCCGGCGTCGAACATGGCGCGGTAGCGCGGCGTGTCGGGCGTGACGAGCACGAGCGGGTCGGTGGCGATACAGTCGTAGGTAAGCTCGCGCGTGTTCAGCACTGCGCCGACGAAGCCGATGTGCGTTTCGCCCTGCAATACGGCGGCGTGGACGGCGGCGCTGTCGCCGCTGCGGAGCAGAAAGCGGAAATCCGGGTTTTCCCGGTGAAACTCGCTGATGAGCTGCGGGAGGATATACTGCATCGGGATGGACGACGCCGCGAGCGATACCTCGCGGGAGGTCTGCTCCTCCAGCTCGCGGGAGAGCTCGGCGCAGCTCTGGAGAATGGTGTGCGCATGGTCGTATACGCGCCGCCCCTCCTCGGTGAGCGTGATGCGCCGCTTGCCGGAGCGGACGAGCAGCGGCACGCCGATGTCCTTTTCGAGCGCGAGAATGTGGCCGCTCACGGTGGACTGCGCGAGATAGAGCGCCTCCGCCGCGGCGGTGAAGCTGCCGCGTTCGACCACGGCGCAGAAGGCCTCGAGCTGTTTGAGATTCAGTGTCTGCATGGCGCTCTCCTTATTAAAGCTCGCGCAGGTACACACCCGCGATCTCGGGAAGCCCCGGTTCGTTTTCAATGCGCTCGCGTTCCTCCGGCGGCGCGGCCCACGCGATGCCGCAGTCGGCAGTGATGCTCCGCGGCGCGGGGATGAGCCGTCCGGGAATGTTTCGCTCCTGGCAGAGCTTTTCCGTCGCCATCGCAGCGGCGGTCGTGTGGAACGTGAAGATCACGTATTCTTTCTTTTCGCGTACTCTCATAGGGCAATGTCGCGGACGGCATCCGCCGCCTGTTCCGCTTCCTCCATCGTATTGAACCAGCCGAACGAAAAGCGCACCGCGCCCTGCGAAACGGTACCGAGCGCCTCGTGCATCCGCGGCGCGCAGTGCGCGCCGGAGCGCACGGCGATGCCGTATTCGTCGGAGAGAATTTCCGCCGCCTCGCCGGAATCCATGTCGCCGATGTTGAGCGTGACGATCGGCGCGCGGTCCTGCGTGAAGTCGCCGTACACCGTGACGCCCGGCAGGGCGGATACCTTATTATAAAAAGCGCTCATAAGCGCGGTCTCATGCGCGTGGATGGCGGCGGGGGTGATCTCGCAGAGGAAATCCACCGCCGCGGACAGCCCTGCGATGCCGTGGCCGTTGAGCGTGCCGCTCTCGAGCCGCGTCGGATATTCCTCCGGCTGCTCGCGCCGGTAGGACTGCACGCCCGTGCCGCCGGTCTTGAGCGGGCGGATCTCCACGCCGGGCGCGGCGATGAGCCCGCCGGTCCCCTGCGGCCCCATCATGCCCTTATGCCCGGTGAAGCAGAGGACGGAAACGCCGTCGCGCTGCGCGTTCAGGTCAAAGCTGCCCGCCGTCTGCGAGGCGTCGAGAATGAACAGAAGGCCGTGCCCGCGCGCAAAAGCGCCGATGCGGGATGCGTCCAGCGCGTTGCCGGTGAGATTGGAGGCGTGCGTGCAGACGATCGCGCGGGTGTTCGGCCGCAGCGCGCGGGGGAGATCGGCATAATCGATGCAGCCGCGCGCATCGGCGCGCAGGAACGTGACCTCCACGCCCTCCTGTTCCAGCCGGTAGAGCGGGCGGAGCACGCTGTTGTGCTCGAGATCGGTCGAAATCACGTGGTCGCCGGGTCGAAGAAGCCCGAAAATGGCAGTGTTGAGCGCCTCGGTCGAGTTCTGCGTGAAGCAGACGCGCGACGGGTCCGCCCCGCCGAAAAAGGCGCAGAGCTTTTCGCGCGCGGCGTATACCACGCGCGCGGCGGAAAGCGCGCTCTCGCTCGTGCCGCGGCCGACGTTGCCCAGCGAGCACAGCGCCTCGCTCACCGCGCGCACCACGCCCTCCGGACGGCGGAGCGATGTGGCGGCGTTGTCGAGATAGATCATAAAAAAACCCTCCCGGAGATATTATCCCCAAGAGGGTAGCACGTTTGCTTTATTTCGTCAAGAAATCCGATAGTAAAATCGGAATTAAGAATGATCTTTCGTTTCCAGAAACGCGGCGTGCAGACAGCGGAGGGTTTCAAGGCTCTGTGCCTCCGGAACATGCACGGTAAGGCGCCCGTCGGTGAGAAGCACGGCGTCCGGGGAGAGCCCCGCCTCCCGCAGCGCCGCGGCCGCCCGTTCGGGGAGAGAGGCGAACGTGTGCAGATGCGTGCCGACGAGCGAGACGAGAGCGCCCGAGCGCGTCACGGCGGTGAGACGGCCTTCGTCCTCCGGCAGCGGCAGAGGGCGGATGACGGTGCCGGGCGCGGGGACAAGACTGGAGAGCACCGTGAGCGGGACGGCAAAGCGCAGCGCGAGCGCCGCGCTGCGTTCGTGCAGCACCTGCGAGCCGAGCGAGGCGAGCCGGAGCATTTCCTCACTGTCCACGGCGCTCAGCCGCCGCGCCTCCGGAATGAGCCGGGGATCGGCGGTGAATACGCCCTCCACGTCGGTATAGATGCGGCACTCGTCCGCGCGCAGCGCCGCGGCCGCGGCCACGGCAGTCGTGTCCGAGCCGCCGCGCCCGAGCGTCGTGATGTCGTTTCCGGGGCTCACGCCCTGAAAACCGGCGATGAGGACGACCTTCCCCACGTCCAGCTCACGGCGCACGCGCTCCATCGAGAGACGGCGGATGTGCGCGTCGCCGTATGTCTCATCCGTGCCGACACCTGCCTGCCAGCCGGTGAGCGACACGGCGGGAAGGCCCATTTCCTCGAGCGTCATCGCCATGAGCGCGACGCTTGCCTGCTCGCCGGTGGCGAGCAGCATGTCGAGCTCGCGCTTTGAGGGGCTGCGGCTGTAGTGCGCGGCGGTAGATAAAAGCGCGTCCGTCGTTTTCCCCTGCGCCGAGAGCACCGCCGCGACGGAGTGCCCGGCGCGCACCGTATCGGCGATGAGGCGCGCCGCGCAGCGGACGCGCTCGACCCCGGCGAGCGAGCTTCCGCCGAATTTTTCCACGAACAGCATATCGATAAAACCTCCGGAATGGCAAAATGGGATTTGACACTCCATTGTATTCGCCCGCCGCGATGCGCGCCATTTTGGACAATAAAAAAGGCTCCCTTGTGTAAAGGGAACCTTTCATGGGCAGAGCATAGCCCTGCCCATGCGAGGGGAAATAGGATCGTTATTGGCTCCCTTGTGTAAAGGGAGCTGTCAGCGAAGCTGACTGAGGGATTGTAACCTCTGGAAAACGACAATCCTTCCGTCTTTTGCCTTCGGCAAAATCCACCTCCCTTTGCACAAGGGAGGCTTTAATTAGGTCTTATCCCGCTAAAATCTCGGCGCGGATGACACCGTCGGCGGCGACGAGGCGGTTCATGAGCGTTTCCATGCTCTCGCTCATTCCGGCGGTCTCGGCGCTGATGGTGATCGTGGCGCAGCCGCTCACCGGAATGCTCTGGTTGATCGTGAGGATATTCGCGCCGCACTGGGCGAACACGCTCAGCACCGCCGAGAGCAGTCCCGTCTGGTCGCGCAGCATCACCTGGAACGTCAGAATGTGGCCGTGGCGCAGATCCTGAAACGCCGTGATCGAGTCCTTATACTTATAAAATGCGCTCCGGCTGATGCCGACGCGGTTGACCGCGTCGCCGACCGTGCTGCACTCGCCGGTCTGCAGAAGCTCCTTCGCTTCCATGACCTTGAGAAAGATCTCCGGCAGCATGTCCGCCTCCACCAGATAGTAGGTGGGGAGATTTCGGTTCGCCATATGTGTCCCTCCGTGAAAAGCATTTGTTTTCGGTGTGCAAATCATATCATCCGCGGCGGAAAAATGCAAGTGCAATTTCCGTGCAGGACGGACATTGAAAAATTGCAAAAACCGTGTATAATACTTTTATTCATTGAAAGAGAAGGGGAACGCCCATGAAAGCCATCGTATCCGTATTTGCGCGCGACGCCAAGGGCATCACCGCGTACATCACCGCCGCGCTCGCCGAGCAGAACATCAACATTCTCGACATCAGCCAGACGCTCATGCAGGGCTACTTCACAATGATCATGCTCGTCGATCTTGCCGAGTGCGAAATGCCGTTCGATATGCTCTCGCAGCATCTTCGCTCCGTCGGCGAGGCGCGCGGGCTTGCGGTGCACGTGCAGCGGCAGGATATTTTCGACGCCATGCACCGGATCTGAGGAGGGCACCATGAGCTATTTCCTCAATACCGACGAGATCGTCCAGACCATCCGGATGATCGAGCAGGAGCATCTTGACGTGCGCACGATCACGCTGGGGCTGAGCCTTCTCGACTGCGCCACCGGCGATATCAAGAGAACCGCCGATAAGGTCTACGAAAAGATCTGCCGCGAGGCGCACGACCTTGTTCCCGTGGGCGAGGCCATCGAGCGCGAATTCGGCATCCCCATCGTGAATAAGCGCGTGTCCGTTACGCCCGTGGCGCTCATCGCGGGCGGGTGCGGGGATGACCTTGTCCCCATCGCGGAGGCAATGGACCGCGCCGCGCGCGAGGTCGGCGTGAACTACATCGGCGGCTTTTCCGCCCTTGTGCAGAAGGGCTTCACGACCGGTGACCGCAGTCTCATCGCCTCCATTCCCGAGGCGCTCGCGCGCACCGAGCGCGTCTGCGCGAGCGTGAACGTCGGCTCGACGCGCGCGGGCATCAACATGGACGCCGTGGCGGAGATGGGCCGCGTCATCAAAAAATGCGCCGCGCTCACCGCCGATACGGACGGACTCGCGTGCTCCAAGCTCGTCGTTTTCTGCAACGCGGTGGAGGATAACCCGTTCATGGCGGGCGCGTTCCACGGCGCGGGCGAGGCCGAGAGCGCGGTGAACGTCGGCGTTTCCGGCCCCGGCGTCGTCTATCAGGCGCTGCAGGAGTGCAAGGGCGAGAGCTTTGACGTCGTGGCCGAGACGATCAAGCGCACGGCGTTTAAGGTCACGCGCATGGGTCAGCTCGTCGCGCGGGAGGCGTCCCGGCGGCTCGGCGTGCCGTTCGGTATCGTCGATCTCTCGCTCGCGCCGACCCCGGCGGTGGGCGACAGCGTGGCGCGCATTCTCGAAACCATGGGACTGGAGGTCTGCGGCACCCACGGCACGACCGCTGCGCTCGCCCTGCTGAACGACGCGGTGAAAAAGGGCGGCGTGATGGCCTCCGGCCACGTCGGCGGGCTCTCCGGCGCGTTTATCCCGGTCTCGGAGGACGAGGGCATGATCGCCGCGGCGCGCGAGGGAACGCTCACGCTCGATAAGCTCGAGGCGATGACGTGCGTGTGCTCCGTGGGGCTCGACATGATCGCCGTGCCGGGCGATACGAGCGCCGAAACGCTCTCCGCCATCCTCGCGGACGAGGCCGCCATCGGCATGATAAACAATAAGACCACCGCCGTCCGGCTCATCCCCGCGCCGGGCAAGACCGTGGGCGACACGGTGGAGATCGGCGGGCTGTTCGGCGAAGCGCCGGTCATGCCGGTGCACGCGGCGTCGAGCGCGGAATTCATCGCCCGCGGCGGCCGCATCCCCGCCCCGCTCCACTCGCTGAGGAACTAATAAAGATAAAGTGATCCCGCTGCTTCGGCAGCGGGATTTTTATGCTCGAACGTTGTCTTTTTTGTGAGCATACGATATAATAAAATATTACAAAACCGTCGGTTTGTGGCACACACGGCGGACATTTGAAAGATATAGGTGAACAACATGGTAAATATCCGCAAACTGGAATCCGATCTCTGGGAATCCGCCGACCTTCTGCGCTCCGGCTCCAAGCTGACATCCAACCAGTACTGCATGCCGGTACTCGGGCTGATTTTTCTTCGATATGCCTACAGCCGGTTCAAGCTGGTGGAAGAAGAGATACTGAAAAACCGTCCGTCCCGCGGCGGCCGCGTGATGCCCGTGGAGGCCAACGATTTTGTGGCGAAAAGCGCGCTCTTTCTCCCGCGGGAAGCGCAGTACAGCTATCTGCTGAGTCTGCCGGAAAACATTGCGGAAGCCGGGATCAAGAATAAAGACGGACACACCATGAACAGCCTCGGCGAAGCGGTGAACAACGCCATGTCCCTGATTGAGGAACAGAGCGAGCAGCTCACCGGCGTGCTGCCGAAAACCTATACCGACTTTTCCGACGAGATCCTCTCCGAGCTGCTCCGCATTTTCAATAACAGCGCGCTCGACGAAGTCGGCGGCGATGTTATCGGGCGTATCTACGAATACTTCCTCAATAAATTTGCCAAGAATATCGCCTCGGATGACGGTGTGTTTTTCACGCCCAAATCTCTGGTAAAAATGATCGTCAACGTGCTGGAACCCAAGGGCGGCGTGCTGCTTGACCCTGCCTGCGGCAGCGGCGGCATGTTCATCCAGTCCGGCGATTTTGTCAATCAGGCGGGCATGAACGCCAACAGTGCCATGACGTTCTATGGACAGGAAAAGGTGGAGTATAATGCGCAGCTCTGCCAGATGAACATGGCGGTGCATGGACTGACCGGCGTGATCCGCTCCGGCGATGAGGCCAACACCTTTTATCACGACGCGCACGGACTTGTCGGCAGCTGCGACTATGTGATGGCCAACCCGCCGTTCAACGTGGACAAGGTGAAAGCCGAATCGTGCGAGAGCGCCGGGCGCCTTCCGTTCGGTCTGCCGAGCGTAAATAAAAACAAAGAGGTCGGCAACGCCAACTATCTCTGGATCTCCTATTTCTACAGTTATCTGAACGAGCACGGCCGCGCCGGATTCGTTATGGCGTCCTCCGCCACCGACAGCTCCGGCAAGGATCGTGATATCCGCCGGAAACTGGTGGAGACCGGCCATATGGATGTGATGGTCAGCGTCGGCAACAACTTCTTTTATACTAAAAGTCTGCCCTGCTCGCTCTGGTTTTTCGACAAGGGCAAAACGGAGAGCATCCGGGACAAGGTGCTCTTTATCGACGCGCGGAATTATTATACGGTCGTAGACCGCACGCTGAACGAGTGGAGCGAGTGGCAGCTCAAAAACCTGAACGCAATCGTGTGGCTGTACCGGGGAGAGACGGAGAAGTATCAAAATTTATTGACCCAATACGTCGATGAAATTAAAAGTTTCATTTTCGGCGCGGTTGAAGCACAAACCGGAACGTTGAGCAGCATAATGCTGCCGGAGTTTTACTCAGAGCCAAATGAAAAGGCGTATCTGCTGAAACAGAAACTTAATGAAGGCTTCTCATTGACCGATTGCGGAGAAATTCACCAGCTTTTAGAGGAGTTTTTAAGACTGCAAAAAAGCGCTGCGGCTAAATTTGCTCCTTATCTGGAAGAAAACAAACAGAAGCACGTTATAAAAGCATTACTGGAGAGCCGAGCTGGACGGGGGCCGGCAAAGGTTCATTGGTATGTTAAAGAAATGAAGGCCGTAATTGATAGCCACGAGCAATCGATACGGGAATGTCTGGATATTATTAAGGCGGCACAATGGCTTTTTGAAAAGTTTGGCGAGGGAGAATATCAAGATATTCCCGGACTCTGCAGGGTGGCAAGCCGTGAGGAGATCGCGGAGAAGAACTATTCTCTGACGCCCGGCGCGTATGTCGGCGTTGCGGCGGTCGAAGATGACGGCGTGGACTTTGCCGAGCGCATGACGGAAATTCATCAGGAACTGCTGAAATTGCAGGCGGAATCCAATGAATTGATGCAGACCATCTCCAAGAATCTGGAGGAGATGGGGCTATGAATTGGAAGCAGACCACATTAGGGGAGATTTCTAGCAATATTCAAACAGGACCTTTTGGTTCTCAGCTTCATCAATCCGACTACTCTGAAAACGGTATACCGGTTGTGATGCCAAAAGATATACTCAATGGACATGTTTCGGACATATCAATTGCAAGGGTACCCGAAGAATACGCAAACAGATTAAACCGTCACAAAATTGAACCGGGAGATATTCTGTATTCTCGCAGAGGTGACGTTGGTCGTTGCGCTTTTACGACGGATATCGAAGCTGGCTGGCTGTGTGGAACAGGGTGTTTGCGTGTCACAATAGATCAAAGAAAAGCTATTCCTAAATTCGTGTTTTATCAACTTCAGAAGACCGAAACAATAGGATGGGTGGAGAAGCACGCTGTTGGTTCAACAATGCTCAATTTAAATACCAGCATTTTGAGCAACGTTCCTATTCAAATTCCTTCTATCGATAAGCAGCGATTTATTGTAGGTGTTCTTTCCGCCTACGACAACCTTATCGAGAACAACCAGAAACAAATCAAACTATTGGAGGAAGCGGCGCAGCGGCTGTATAAGGAGTGGTTCGTAGACCTCCGCTTCCCCGGCCACGAGAACACGAAAATCACAGACGGCGTCCCCGAGGGGTGGAGAAGAGGCGCGCTTGCTGACGTTGCTACTTTCAAGAGAGGGAAAACTATTACAAAGGAACAGACAAATCCGGGCGTTGTTCCAGTAGTTGCTGGCGGCCTTGAACCTGCATATTTCCATGATACATTTAATACTGGTGCTCCAGTCATAACGGTAAGCGGTTCGGGTGCAAATGCTGGCTTTACCAGAATGTACCATACAAAAGTATGGGCGTCTGATTGTTCGTATGTTGATTCTGTTGCCACGGAGAATCTTGCTTGGGTGTATTGTTTTTTGAAAGAAAACAATACAAAAATCGAGACGATGCAAAAAGGAGCAGCGCAACCACATGTATATGCAAAAGACATTAACGCGCTGGAAGCTGTGATTCCAAACGATAAGCAAATGAAACGATTTCAAGCAATTACTGAGCCGATGTTTGCACGAATTGGAACACTCGAAACACAAAAGGCGCGACTTAGAGAAGCTTGCAACTGCCTGCTGCCGAAACTAATGAACGGAGAAATTGAGGTGGAGAAATAAGTGAAAGCGGTATATCAAACATATAAGCGAGATATCTGGATAGGAATAGTTGTTTCATTAATAACCGCTGCTATAATTAAGATAGCTGAATGGTTGGTTGCGGTTGCCCCGTCGGTTGGAACATCAGTATCTGAAACGCTTTCAAACATTATATATACTATGGCAGCAACCTATACCGAAGATTTTCTTTTGAGGAGCGCAGTGCTTTTTGGACTTGGCACATTATTGGGGAGGTCAATATTGCCAATAAAAGAGGGATTGGTCGGCTATAGAAAGGCAATTTGGATTGAGAAAAAAGCGAAAGGCATTTCTCAAACTACGTTGGATGAAATAGCGGAAGCAGCTGCTACGGAGAGAGAAGAAATAAACAATAAGAAACCAGAAAGCTTTTCGTCTATTATCAAAGATGCGAAGCGGGGCGGCAGACTTTCCATTCTCCTCATTATCTTAATAGTTTTTATTTATCTTGTTTTTATCGTTTTTGTGACAACACCTATGAACCTCCATAATAAGTTTGAGCAAGATATGGTGAAGATCGCCCCGTATATTGAAGAAAGTGAGATCTATCAGCTAAAATCGGATTGGGTGTGTATGAGAAGCAAGTCGGAATATGATGTAATCTATTTAGTGATTGATAAGGTGAAAGAGGAAAACGTACTTCCATAATAACATATAAAAAGTAATATCCAATCTCTGCATACAACAGCGCTTTTGCAGCCGACATCAATGTCGGTCGCAAAATTCGGACAATAACAGTTTTTAATTTCCGCACTTTTCTATATGGCGATGCGTTTATCCGAATACAAAACAGATGAAGAACTAAAACTCGATATTATTCATGCAATAAATTAGGCGGTGAAGAAATGAGCTACGACTATTCTGAAAACATCCTCGTGCAGAAGAGCGCCGGGGATCTGCTCCGGGATGAGCTCGGCTGGGATGTGCAGTTCGCTTACAATACGGAAGTGCTCGGCAAAAACGGCACGTTCGGGCGGACAAGCTATCACGAGATACTGCTGACCCGGTATTTTCAGAATGCTCTGCGGCGGCTCAACCCGTGGATGACGGATTCGCAGCTTTCCGAGGCGCAGAAAACGCTGGAAAGCCGCCTTTCTACGGCGTCCCTCCTGCAAGTCAACGAGGAAAAGTACTTTCTCCTCCGGGACGGCATTCCCGTCACGGTGAAAAAGCCGAACGGTCAGCCGGAAACGAAGCGAGCCGCGGTGATCGACTTTCAAAACCCGGAGAATAATGAATTTCTCGCCATCAAGGAGCTGAAAATTCAAGGCGACCTTTACCGCCGCCGGACGGACATCGTCGGCTTCGTAAACGGTATCCCGCTGCTGTTCGTGGAGCTCAAGAAGAATACCGTGGACGTGCAGAACGCCTATGAGGACAATTACACCGACTATCTCGATACGATCCCGCAGCTTTTCTACTACAACGCCTTTCTGATGCTCTCAAACGGCACGGAGGCGAAGATCGGCACGCTCGGCAGCAAATACGAGTTTTTCCACGAGTGGAAGCGTCTGGCGGAGTCCGACCCCGGCAGCGTTGCACTGGAAACGATGCTGCGCGGCATCTGCCGGAAGGAAAACTTCCTCGATCTTCTGGAAAACTTTATTCTTTACGACCACTCCGGCGGGCGCACGGCAAAGATCCTTGCCCGCAACCACCAGTATCTCGGCGTGAATGAGGCGGTGAAGGCCTATGCCGGCCGCAAGCTGAACGACGGGAAGCTCGGCGTGTTCTGGCATACGCAGGGCAGCGGCAAGAGCTATTCCATGGTGTTCCTCGCGCAGAAGATTCGGCGAAAATTTGCCGGTTCGCCGACGTTCGTGATCTTGACGGATCGCGACGAGCTGAACAAGCAGATCAGCGACACGTTTGAAAACTGCGGGCTGCTCGGAAAAACCAAAGCAGCGCAGTTTATCGCTGCGAGCGGGGACGATCTCGTGCAGAAACTGAAAGGGAATCCCAGCTTCATCTTTACGCTGATCCAGAAATTCAATAAGCCCGACGCCGCGCCGATCTATCCCGACCACGATATTATCATCATGTCGGACGAAGCGCACCGCAGCCAATACGGTATCTTTGCCGATAACATGATGAAGCTGCTGCCGACGGCGGCGCGCATCGGCTTTACCGGAACGCCGCTTTTGTCGAGCGACAACATCACCGCCCGCACCTTTGGCGGCTATGTTTCGGTCTATGACTTCAAGCGAGCCGTGGAGGACGGCGCGACTGTCCCGCTGTATTACGAGAACCGCGGAGAGAAGATCCTTGACCTTCACAACCCGGAGATCACAAATCGGATTCTGGACGCCATAGAAAACGCGGATCTCGACGTGGATCAGCAGGACAAGCTCGAATCGGAGTTCGCCAAGGAGATCCATCTGCTGACGGCGGAGCCGCGTCTGCGGTCTATTGCCAAAGACTTTGCCGGCCACTACTCCGATCTCTGGACGAGCGGCAAGGCGATGTTTGTCTGCCTGAATAAAGTGACCTGCGTGCGCATGTATAACTTCGTGCAGGAATATTGGCAAGCGGAAATTCAAAATCTCAAGGCAAAGATTAAGTCGGCGACGCAGCAGGAGGCGCAGGAGCTGGAACGCAAGCTGCGCTGGATGCAGGAAACGGAAATGGCGGTCGTCATTTCGCAGGAGCAAAACGAAATCCAGACCTTCAGAAAATGGGGACTGGATATCAAGACGCACCGCGAAAAGATGGAAAACCGCGAGTTGGACAAAGAGTTTAAGGATTCCGGCAATCCGCTCCGCGTTGTATTTGTCTGCGCCATGTGGCTCACCGGTTTTGACGTGAAGTGCCTGTCCTGCCTGTATTTGGATAAGCCATTGAAAGCGCATACGTTGATGCAGACCATCGCCCGTGCCAACCGCGTGGCAGAGGGGAAAAGCAACGGTCTGATCATTGATTACATAGGCATTGTAAAAGCGCTGCGAAAAGCGCTTGCAGACTATACGGCAAATGCCGGCGGCCTCGGCGGTGCTGACCCGACAGTGGATAAAGAGAAACTGATCGCGCGGATCGGCGACACGGTTGCCAAAACGGAAACGTTTCTCTCCGAACGGAAGATCGATCTGGGTCTGTTGATCGCAGCAGAAGGTTTTGCAAAGCTTTCGTATTTGCAGGATGCCGCCAACGCCGTGTGCGGTTCCATTGAGGATAAGAAATCGTTTTCGACCTATGCTTCGGAACTGAAGCGCCTGATGAAATATACGGATCGAGACGATGTAACCGGACATATGCGCAGGCAGTATGAGGCGATTGCGGCCATTTACGGTATACTGCAAAAAAAGAGAAAGCATACCGATACGACCGACTTAATGGTGGAGATCAACGCCATCATTAACGATTATGTGGAAATTGAGCCGCAGCAGCCAAACGCCATAACCGCGCCGCCGCGTTTCGACATCAGCGCCATCGACTTTGATCTGCTCCGCCGCGAGTTTGCCAAAACCCGGCGGAAGAACCTGCTCATGCGCGATCTGGATGAGGCGATCCGGCGGCAACTAGACAAGATGGTGTTTGCCAATCCGAAGCGCATCGATTACTACGAACGATACCGTGAGATTATCCAGAGCTACAACGGCGAGCAGGACAGAGCAACGATCGAAAAGACCTTCCTGGATCTGATGGATCTCGCCGATCGTATGAGCCGGGAGGAGCAACGCTACGCACGGGAGGGCTTCGCGAGTGACGAAGAGCTTTCGTTGTACGACATGCTGTTCCGTGACGATTTGAGCAAAAACGATATTAAAAAGCTCAAGACGGCGGCGTCGGATCTTCTCCGAAAAATCAAGACGAAAATCTCTGAACTGGATCATTGGACGGATAAGCAGGAAACGCGGGCGGTTGTCGATACGCTGATCCGCGATGTTCTCTGGGAAACGCTGCCGGAATGCTATAATAACGACGACATTACGGAATACCGCGAGAAAGTCTATGAGTACGTCTTTACGCGGTACAAAGAAATTGCATAAAAGAGGGCGTGCCGCAATTCGCTGCGGTACGCCCCCTTTGTCTATATCCCCAGCGCGGCGAGGGTGAGGATACCTAGGTTGGCGCTCCAGATGCTTTCAAACTGCGAGAGCGGGAGCGGGTTTTCGCCGAGGCCGCATTCGATCGTGTAGCCGGGGCGGTCAAAATTCTGAATGAACCAGTCCTTATATCCGGCAAAGCCGGAGGCGTAGGGCGTGTCCTCGCAGGCGTAGCCGCTCACGGCGGCAAATCGCTCGGCGAGCGCGCGGCTGCCCTCCGGCTCAAAATTTAAGTACTTCCAGTAGATGACATTGCCCTGCGTGTGGTACGCCAGCACGAGCGCGGGGTCGAGCGCTTCGGTAAAGGCGGCAAGCGCGGCGGCCTCCGGCGCTGTGAGCGGCGCTTCGCCGACAAAGTCGCGCGGCGCGGGGCGGTCGTAGCCCTGCGCGAACTTGATCGCGCGGGCGGTGTCCCACCCGGCGGGGTACTGCAAATTGAGATCGATGCCCGCGATGTTCGCCTTCCAGCCGTCCGGATAGGGGATCGCGGGGAACGCTGCGGCGATGGCCGCGGTGCGCTCCTTCGCTTCGCCCTCCGGCAGAGCGCCCGTCACGAGATCGACGCCGTCCGGATCGACGAGCGGCACGAGCGTGAGTGCGGCGCGGAACAGGATGTCCTCCGCCGGGTAGCCGAACACGGTCTCGCCCGCGGCGGCCGCGCGGAGCAGCGTTTCAAGATACTTCATTAAAAGCGGCGTTGTGATCCACTCGTTTGCGTGGTGCGCGGCGCTGTAGAGCACGCGGCGCAGCCCGTCGCCTGCCGTGAGCGCCCAGATCGGGCGGGAGAGGGCGCTGCGCCCGATGCTCTCGGCACGAAGCTGCGGATACCGGTGCGTCAGTCCGTCCACGGCGCAGTCCATGAGCGCGCTGCACCACGGGATATCCGTCGGCACGACGGAAAACGGCAGCGGCACGGTGATCCGCTGCCCGGGCCGCAGCGCGAACGGGTCGAGCGCCGGGTTTGCCGTTTCGATCGCGCCGAGCGAGGCGTCGTACCGCTCGGCGAGCGAGAAGAGCGTGTCGCCGGGCCGCACCGTGTGCACGGCGTACCCGCGAAGCCAGGGCGCGAGCGCGCGCTCGGTCTCCGCGCCGAATATGCCGTCCGGCGTCAGGCCGTGCGTGCGCTGGAAAGCCTGCAGAGCGCTTTTCGTCGCCCCGCCGAAAACGCCGTCGGGTGCGGGAGCGCCGTACTGTGCGCGGCGGAGCGACAGCTGCAAAAGCGCGACCTCCGCGCCGGTGGAGCCGGTTTTCAAAATCTGCATGACATTTCCTCACGATGAAAAAATTTTGGCAGGCATGAGAGAAAAACGGAAGGATACCATAGTAAAAACAGAAAATGTGAAACAGTCGATGGAAACAGAGGACAAATTTTTCGCGGTTCTTTTCCTTCTCGACAGACATACTGAATACGCCGCCGCAAAGAAGCTGCTTGCGGCGCGAAACATGCAAAAGCATGGGAAGGATAAGGGTGGCAGTCCTATGAGAAAGATAAAACAGGTATTCGCCCTGCTTGCCGCGCTGCTGGCGCTGACGACCGCGGCGCTCGCCGCGGAGCCGGGCGACGCGCTCGTGCCGGTCGGCGAGGCGGTGGCGATATCGCTGCGGTGCGACGGCGTGGTGGTGTCCGCGCTCGCGGATATCGCCTCGGAGGGCGGCGCGTGCTGCCCGGCGGGAGAAGCGGGCGTGCAGGCGGGCGATAAGATCGTTGCGGTAAACGGTGAGCGCGTGACGGGCGCCGAGGACTTTCTGCGCCGCGCGGCGGCCTTTTCGGGCGAGGGCGTGACGCTCTCCGTCGAGCGCGGCGGCGAGACGAAAACATTTGCCGTTACGCCGAAGCTCGGCAGCGGCGGAACGTATCAGATCGGGCTCTGGCTGCGCGACGCGGTGCGCGGGCTCGGTACCGTGACATTTTACGATCCCACTACCGGGGAGTACGGCGCGCTCGGCCACGGCGTCGGCCTGCCAGAGACCGGCGAGCTGATGAGCGCCTCCGGCGGGGAGATCTACCGGGCGGACGTCACCGGCGTCGTTATGGGCGAGCGCGGCGCGCCGGGAGAGCTGTGCGGCGGCGCGAGCAGCGCCTCGCCGATCGGCTCGATCGAGGAGAACACGGTCCGCGGCATTTTCGGCACGAGCCGGACGCCGCTCGGCACGCTTCCGGCCATGCCGGTCGCCGCGGAGAGCGAGATCCGTCTCGGCGAGGCGACGATCCTCTCCACCGTCACTACCGGCGGCGTGCGATCGTATGACGCCGTGATCACGCGCATCGCGCGCAGCGGCGACGGCGGGAAGCTCACGCTCACGATCACGGACGGCGATCTTCTCGCCGTGACCGGCGGCATCGTGCAGGGGATGAGCGGCTCGCCCATCCTGCAAAACGGAAAGATCGTCGGCGCGGTCACGCATGTGCTCGTGAACGACCCCACCAAAGGATACGGCATCTCCATGGAGAATATGCTCGAAGCAGCTTCGTAAGAGAAAAGACGGTCTGCGGACCGTCTTTTTCCTTTGCGCGCGCAGCCTTTTATGATAGGATAAAAGAAAAAGGCGGTGCGGCTATGGGCGTGTCTCTGACCGGCATTCATGTTTTCGGAACGGCGGCTCCGGAGGATGCGGAGCTTCCCTTTTACTCATTTTCTGCGGGGTGGTTCACCTGTGTGAACGACTTTTCCGAGACGGACCCGGAACGGACATACGAGGCCGCGCGGCGCATTTCCCGCGCGACGGATGCGCCGGTCCTGTATTTCAACGTATTTGACAGCGAGGCGATATGGTTCGCGTTTTTCCGCGGCGGGAAGGTCGCGGCAAAGTACTCGGACGATGAATTTTCCGCGAACAAAGGACTGTACGGCATTCCGGCGCTCGTCGGGTACGAAAGCGGGGGAAAACGGCGCCTCTCCGATATCCTCAGCTGCGCGGATACGGAACGCAAGATCGCGCTGCTGGAGGAGTATTTTGGCGTCTGTCTTACGTTCGTTCCGGAAATGCTGGATGAGCCGGAGGCACTCTGCCGCGAACGGAGCGAGCGCCTGTACCGCGCGTACCGCGAAGAGGAAAAGCTTCTGACCGGCAAAAGCGCCCCGATGGCGCTGCGGCTTGCGGCCGAGTATCCGGGGAAACTGTTTTTCTATAGATTTCAGGACGAGCGTATCACGGTCAAACCGCACTTCTTTCTGCACGGCTACGCCGATGATCCGGACGAGGACGAGCGGCATCGCATTCTGACGCCGGTGCATTTTGCGCACGGCGCGCTGGAACCTTCCGACTGGGAGACCTTTGCGCAGGGACGTATACCGCGCTGTCCCGATACGCGGTTCGTCCTGCAATGCGGAACGCCGGTCCGAGTGACCTTTTCTGGGGAATGTCCGCCGGAGTACCGCGGAAGGACTATGGCACTCCCGGCGGGGGCGTATCCGGAGGCGTTTCTCCCGACGGGTGAGCTGCTCATCCTCGGGGAGCACCGGATCTATGTGGTGGAGCCGGCGACGCTGAAGATCGTTGCGAAGCTGCCGCACAAAGGCGATGTGGCCGATGTCGTGGGGAATTATATTCTCACAACGGCCGGCAGCAGCTTTTACTGCTACGGATACGATCCAAAATCAAAGATCTATATCTACGAACTGATACGTCGGTAACTGCACGGCGTAAAAAAGGCCCGCACCGTTTCGGTGCGGGCCTTGCATCATTGTATGCGTTTTGCTGTGCGGAGCGACGCCATTTTGTTTTTCCGGTAGCCGTCCATGGGAAAACCCTTCCATCGGAAAGCGTTTGAAGGGCCACGCCGCCGGCCGGTTTTTTCTCATACAGCACGGACCGGCGCGCCTTCCCGGAAGAAGACCCCGCGCCCGGCTCGGGACCGCTGCGGCGAAAGACACGGAATTTCCGGCGGAGAAACTGCGCAGAGTGGAATACCGGCGAAAAACAGGCGTGGAGATTCGACGGGACACTGCATATTTTGATAAGATATTATGTAAATCATTGCAACCGCTTGTCGAAATCATCGGGAAGACGGCGAACAAATATTAAGACAGTTTCGACAAGTTTTTCCTGCGACGCGCCGCTGTTTTGTGCTAAATTAGTCAAGCAATGTAGCCAAGCATAAAAAAACATCAGCAAACTGCTTGCAGTTCATAATTATGGAGGCAATATTATGGAAACCAAGATACGCGTGCTGATCGCCGACCCGAACGAGGATTTTCAGCTGTTGATGAAGAGCCTGCTTTCACAGGAGGGGGATATGGAAGCGGCGGGGACATCCTCCGACGGTTCGGATGCGCTTGCCAAGATCGAAGCGCTGCACCCGGACGTTGTGCTGCTGGAGCTGGTGCAGCCGCGGCTGGACGGACTGGGCGTGCTGCGCAAGCTCGCCGAGAAGGACTCCGCGCCGCCGGTGGTCGTACTTACCGGGTTTGTCAACGCACATGTCGTTGCCGAGTGCGCGGAGCTCGGCGCGGCATACTTCCTCTCCAAGCCGTGCGACACGCCGGAGCTGATACAGCGTCTGCGGCAGTGCGCGCAGACGGGTAAAAAGCCGCTGTCCGTCACCGGAACAAGAAGTTCCACGGCGATCGCGCCGGAGGCGAAGGCGGACAACGCCTCGCTCGAGAGCGTCGTTACCGACATCATCCACGAGATCGGCGTTCCGGCACATATTAAGGGGTATCAGTATCTGCGCGAGGCGATCATCCTCACAATCAACGACATGGATGCCATCAACGCCGTGACGAAGGTGCTCTATCCGGAGGTCGCGAAGAAGTTTTCCACGACGCCGAGCCGCGTAGAGCGCGCCATCCGCCACGCGATCGAGGTCGCGTGGGACCGCGGTGATGTGGAGACGCTGCAAAAGTTTTTTGGCTATACCGTTTCCGGCATTAAGGGCAAACCGACGAACAGCGAGTTTATCGCCATGATCGCCGACTGTCTCTCCCTTCGGCGCAAGCAGGGGAAAATGTAAGCGCGCCCGCGAACATCCCAATATAATAAACAGTCTCACCGGAGGGTGGACGTGATCCTCAAGGATTAGACAGTATTTTTAATTGAATAAGTTAGTATCTAAGCTGTCGAAAGGGCTTGCTGCCTGTGAATTGCAGATGGCAAGCCCTTTCACTTCTCCTTTTTTTTATTCGATTTGGATTAATTGATTCGGCAAATAAGTGATGCAATTGAAAAATATACCGCGTCAATTTCATTTATAACAAATGAACAAATGCGCCGGCTCGCATACATTATCAAGTTGGAAAACTCTGTTTGCGCAGTTTTTTGACCGGACTGAAACAAATAAAAGAGGTTCATTGACAATCTGTGAGTTTATTCTATTGCAGCATCAGACATCGATTGTTGGATTCGCATATAAATTCTGCCTCTTTTTTGTTAGAAATTTTGGATTGAAAAGGTAGATAAAAATTGGTATTATTGGTACAGTTGTTGAACAGCTTACAAATAGGAGTTCGGAATATCCCATGAAAATCACGCCCATCAATAAGATTAACATTGCAGATGAAGTCTATGACCAGCTTTTGTCTATGATTCTCTCTGGAGCCTATGAGATTGACGCCAAGATTCCGTCGGAAAATGCGTTGTGCGAGGAATTCAATGTCAGCCGCCACACGATACGAACCGTTCTAAACCGATTTTACGCGATGGGGTTGATTGAGACCATCCCCGGGGACGGAACATATCTCCGCAGCCCGTCAGGATCGCTCTTCAGCAAAAGTATTATCCCAATTGTAGCCTTTCAGGAAAACTCAGTTTTTGATGTAATGGAATATCGCATCGCTCTTGAGACAGAGTCCGCCCGGCTCTGCGCCTCCCGGATTTCCGAAAGCGGTTTGCTCGCGCTCAAAAAAGAGATAGCCCAGCTGGAAGCCTTTGCGGAGGACAGCCCGGAGGAGTTCGCTTATCATGACATCGATTTTCATGTCATGATTGCCGAAAACTGCGGCAACCCCATCATTGTAGAGTCCATGAAGGTCGTACAGGCCGTTCAGAACGCCAAGATCTCTGACTATATTACTCGAACCGATAATATATATTCCCAACGGGAACACCGTGGAATCCTTCAGGCGATTGAATCTGGTGATCCCGCGCTTGCTGCAGAAAAAATGTATATTCATCTGTCGAACGTCATCGATAGATTTCACACAGTCTAAAACAGGTTGACCGATTAAATACATGACCCCGGCTTAGTCGTGGTTATGCTTTTATATATCCCCCCTGCAAGCTGTTGAACAGCATACAAATAATAAAGGAGGAATAATTCATGAAAAAGACTGTCAAGCTCATCTCCCTTTTCCTTTGCATCGTCCTTGCACTTGGTGGCCTCTCCGCTTGCGGAAAGACTACTGAGCCGGTTACCAAGCCCGCCGTCGAGACTGATCCTACTGAGAAAGCTGCTCCTGCCGTTGAAACCAAGGTGTTCCGTCTGGGCCATGTTGTTGCCGATGGCTCCGCACCGGATATCGGCGACAAGAAGTTTGCTGAGCTTCTGGAAGAGTACTCCGGCGGCTCCATGAAGGTGGAAATCTACTCCAGCGGTACACTCGGACAGAACCGTGAACTGATGGAGATGCTCCAGACCGGTGCTCTTGATTTCACTCATCCTACTGCCTCCGTTATCTCCGGCTTCATTGATGAGGCTAAAATTCTCGACCTTCCGTATCTTTTTTCCAGCAAGGAGCAGGCTGAGTCCGTTTTGACCGGAGAAATTGGTCAGAGTATCCTTGATGCCCTTCAGAGCGTCAATATCGTTGGCCTTGGCTGGTACTCTCAGGGCTGGCGCAACACCACCGCGAATGTTGAAATCCACACCCCCGCTGACTTCGCGGGTATCAAGATCCGTACACAGGATAATGCCATGCACTTGGATGCCTTCAACGCAATGGGCGCCAGTGCCATCCCAATGGCCTTCTCTGAGGTTTACTCTGGATTGCAGCAGCACACCATCGACGCTCAGGAGAATCCCTACACCAACATCTACTTGAACGGCTACTATGAGGTTCAGGATTACGTAATCGAAACCCAGCATGTATATGACTGCATCGGCTTCATGATGTCCAAGGTCACCTTTGACAAGCTGACTGCCGAGGAGCAGGAAATCATCCGTAAGGCCGCTGCCGAAGCTTGCGCTTTCGAGCGCGAGTACGTGTTTGAGAAGGACGCTGAATCCAAGCAGGCCATTATCGATTCTGGCAAGTGCGCCATTGTTGAGCTGACCGACGAAGAGAGAGATGCCTTCCGCGAGGCCATCCAGAGTGTGTACGATAAGTACGCCGATGTTGTTGGCGCCGAGAATCTCGCCAAGATCATGGCGATGAAGTAATTCCCGTGTACAGCATTTTCGGTAGATAACTCAAAATTAGCTGCCGGACTTGCGCAATCTGAAAATGATTACGACAGGTCCGGCAGTGTTTCTCAGGTGAGGGTTCATATGAAATCAAAATTCAAATATCTCTGGAATCACATTGAAATTGCTGTGATTATCCTGTTTTTCAGTCTGATGTGTCTTGTGACCTTCGGATCTGTTATTACCCGCTACTTCTTCTCATTTACTTTCTCCTGGACAGAACAGTTCTCTCGTATCTGCTTTGTTATCATCACATTTGCTGGCATCAGCTGGGCTGCCAGCAAGGGTGCTCATCTGAAGGTCACCGTGCTTACCACCGTTATGCCGCACAAGGTTGAACAGGTCATGATTCTTTTCGGCGATATTATTTCTATTATTTATGGCGTTGTAATGTCCTTCCAGATTTTAAAAATGGTCAGAATGCAGTTGCAGTACAATCAAGTTTTTTCTTCCATCCCCGGGCTGTCCGTTTCGGTTATGTATATACCCGGCGTAATCTTCATGTTCCTTTTTGCCATTAGGATTTTTGAGTTTTCCGTAGTACCAATTTTAAAAGAAATGTTTTCCAAAAACAAGAAAGCTCCTACCGAATATGTCGAAGAAGGGGGCGAGGACAAATGATTGCAACACTATTTATTACTCTCTTTGCCCTGATGTTCCTGTCAGTTCCCATTGCCCTGAGCATTTCGATTGCCTCGATTACGGTATTTACCGCCTTCTTCCCTGGCATGGATATGATTAGCATGCTGGCACAGTCTCTCGTCACCTCGGCAGATAACTTTTCTGTCATGGCCATCCCGTTTTTCATGCTGGTCGGCACACTCATGGAAAAAAGCGGCATTGCTAAGCAGCTAATTCATGCTGCGGAGGCCATTGCCGGTGAAGCTGCTGGCGGACTCGGTGCGGCAGCCATCATCGCGGCGGTGCTCTTCTCCGCCATTTCCGGCTCTGGTCCGGCTGTTGTCGCAGCCATCGGCGGCATCATGATACCCACCATGACAAAGCGTGGTTATGCCCCAGCCTATTCTGGTGCCCTTGTGGCCTCTGGCGGCATCATCGGCCCAATCATCCCGCCGAGCATACCGATGATCATGTACGGCATAACAGCTGGAGTCTCGGTAATCAAATTGTTTACCGGCGGGATTCTGCCTGGTATCATGATGGGCGCGGCTCTCTTTGGCGTGAACTATGTGATTTCCAAAAAGCGCCTCTACGTCGGCGTTCCACGTGAAGTCAATTCCGCTAAGTGGGTAATACGTCAGGTCTGGAATGCCAAGTGGGCTCTCCTGATGCCTGTTATTGTCCTCGGCGGTATTTATGCCGGCTTCTGCAGCCCCACGGAGGCGGCTGTTGTCGGCATTGCCTATACGTTGATTGTCGGCTTGCTCACCCGGGAATTGAACCTAGCCAAGATCAGCTCTGCTCTCGTCGAGGCAGCTATCTCCTCCGCAACAGTTATGATTCTGGTCGGCGGAGCGCAGTGCTTTGGGCGCCTGCTGATCCTCAGCCATATCCCTGAGATGCTGACGGAGTGGATGCTTGGCATCACCACTTCCCCAATCATCATCATGTTGCTTATCAATGTTTTCCTGCTTTTCGGCGGTATGTTCATTGACACGGTTTCCAATGTGGTTCTCTTCACCCCACTGTTCCTTCCCATCGTCACATCGCTCGGCTACAGCCCAGTATACTTTGGCGTTGTCATGACAGTCAATCTCTGCATCGGCTTCTTGACGCCACCGCTCGGCATGAACCTCTTTATTGCTCAATCGGTTTCCCACAGCCGTCTTGAGGATGTTATCAAGGAGGTCATTCCTTTTATGGTCGCCGCGTTGATCGTTCTTATCATCCTTACGGCGTTCCCGGATATCATCATGTGTATGGCCAATCTGGTCGGATAACGGAGGATTATGATGAAGCTTGAAAGAATCGAAACCTTTACCGTAAAGGTACCTCCCCCGTCGTTAGGCGGCAACTATTTCTATTTTATCAAGCTCTATACGGATGACGGCGTTATCGGCTGGGGCGAGACCTCGGTGCTGGATTGTCTGTATGAGATGCCCAGATCCTTTGATGTTATCTTATCGGAGATGTTCGAAAAGTTTCTCAAGGGAAAGGATCCCATGCGCCGCGAGCAAATCCTTTCCGATTTATATGCCTCCTTTGCGGAGCGTCATCCAAATCTGCTTGCCTCCGGCTTCATAAGTTCAATCGATATTGCGCTGTGCGACATAGTCGGCAAGGTCTGCGGTCAGCCGATTTACAACCTTTTTGGTGGTAAATTTCGCGAGAAAATCCGATCCTACAGCTACATCTGCCGCACCGAACCGAACCGGCCGAACTTCTCTCGCCTCTGGTTGAATGAGCCCGAAACTACAGTAGAGATTGCCGTGCAAATGGTAGAGCAGGGTTTCAATGCACTAAAGCTTGATCCGGTCTCTTTCTTCCACCCGTTTTTCAATGTAGCGGACGAGAACACGCTTCGCAGTCCGTACCATATGTCTCTTGAACAGTACCGCTATGTGGATAAACTGCTCTCCATGCTTCGCGGCGCGATCGGCAATAAGGCGGATATCATTATTGGTACCCACGGCCAGCTTACTACCTCAAGCGCGATCCGTTTGGCTAAGGTTATGGAGCCTTATGATCCACTCTGGTTTGAGGAGCCGGTATGCCCGGAGAATTTTGAGGAATGCAACAAGGTTCGTATGAGCACCACCATTCCCATCTCTACCGGCGAGCGCAGCGCCTCAATCTTTGATTTCCAGCGCCTTCTCGAATCCGGCGGCGCGAGCATTCTGCAGCCCGACCTTGGCGCGGCAGGTGGCATTACCGCCTGCCGGAAAATTGCCGCATTGGCCGAACCACATTATGCCGAGATGGCGCCTCATGTTTGGGGCGGGCCAATCATTTATGCCGCGGCGGTTCAGTTGGATGCTTGCATTCCGAACTTCCTGATCCAAGAAACGATTCTTGACGGTCACACGGCTTTCTTTGACGACGTGTGCTCCAAGGGAATCCGATGGGAAAAGGGCTACATTCTCCCGCCGGACGGCCCTGGCCTCGGTATCGAGATGGATGAAAAAGCCATTCTCAAATATACAATTAACAAAACGTCAGATTAATGTAACGGAGGTAATTACCGATGAAGATTCCTGCCAACAAAACAGCCATTGTGCTCATCGAGCCTCAGAACGACTTCCTATCTCCCGGCGGAACCATGTATGCATTTATTAAAGAACAACTTGCTGAGCGCAACGTCATTAATAACCTTGTGGAGTTGCTCGACGGTGCCCGCGGCAAGGTTGCCAAAATCTTTTACTGCCCATTTCATGAGTTTAAGCCTGGTTTTCCCGAACTGAAAAAAGGCGGCCCGGCCTATGAAGGCTTGCGTGGCCTTGAGTGCGGAATGAAGGCAGATTGGGGCACCGGCGCTTGGCTTGCCGGCACTCCCGGCCCCAAAATCATCCCCCAGTTGGCTCCTCACGAATCCGATATCGTCATCGAGGGAAAATTCACGCTGGACGCTTTCCAGTCCACGGCCATAGACTATTTACTTCGCGCCAACGAGATTGAGTACGTCGCGTTTGTCGGGTTCCACACCAACTGGTGTGTTGAGTCCAGTGCACGTTCTGCTTATGACCGCGGATATCGCGTCATGGTCATCGGAGACTGCACTGCTACCGACACTGAGCGTGAGCAGAGGTACGCTGAGGAGGTCATTTTCCCCAAGATTGGCAAAGTCTTAGACCACAAGGAATTCCTTGCAAGCCTCGTATAAGCATTTTGTGGCAATGGAAATATTGCACCATACCCAATATCATGTTTGAGGAGCGAACCGAGCTGTTACAATTTCTCTATCAGATGAACAGTATCTAAAAAAGAATATAGCAATTATGGCGTGGACTACGTTCATGAGGGAAAAATATAATAATAGTTGCAGCGGAGCATTTTTCGGAAAAGAAAGAAATTTAATGCACCTTAAGGTATACCGGCAATCGCGTTTATAGGGCTTGTACAAGCCGCCGGTAGCTCTCGCGGCCTTGACTTCGTGAGAAGTCCGAGCTCCGTGCCGCTATAATAAACGGCTTTAAATTGCTTCCAATGTTTTCTGCTGTGAACGCTCGCTTCCGTTTCACACGTTATAGCCTTAAAAACAGCCGATTTCATCACGAAATCGGCTGTTTCTAATATTTTGCTTTGATCGAAGTAAGATGGCATCATTTTCCGTGTCGAATAGTGCGAACAAATTGGCAGAATCTTTATAAGGACTTTGTCGAAACTGGAGCAAGAATATGCTATTTTAATTGGCATTAAGGGCAAACCGACGAACAGCGAGTTTATCGCCATGATCGCCGACTGTCTCTCCCTTCGGCGCAAGCAGGGGAAAATGTAAGGAACGGACAAGTACATCGAAAAGAGCAGCCCCGTCCGGGCGCGTACCGGGCGGGGCTGCTTTGTGCTCAAGCGTGCGGCGGAAAGGGAAATCGCTCTTGCCATGCGCGGGCGCAAAATATATAATGGAAAGCGTATATCCCGCATAGAAAAAATGGGGGATAGGATGCCGCTTTGAAGAAAGTTCTTGCTCTGTTTGCTGTGCTGCGGCGCGCCGCTCAACGTGAACGCGAGCGTGCGGCACGGTGATCCGGCAGCAGGTACAAAACTGGGTCATCAGCGCCATTCGCGGCATCCGGCAGGAGACCGTATAAAACCGCCGCGGCACAGACCGCGAAAGTGAGGGGAAAACCATGCTTGACGTTGCCGCGCTGGGCGAGCTGCTGATCGACTTTACGTGCCTTTCGACCGACGAAAACGGCTATCCGACCATGGCGGCGCATCCCGGCGGCGCTCCGGCAAACTTTCTCGCGGCGCTGGCAAAGTACGGCGCAAAGACCGCGATGCTCGGCAAAGTGGGGGACGATACCTTTGGGCATCTCCTGCTCGATACGCTGCGGCGCGCGGGCATCGAAACGCGCGGCATGATCGCCGCGCCCGATGTGTTCACAACGCTGGCCTTCGTCGCGCTGGATGCGCGGGGCGAGCGCGAGTTTGCCTTTGCCCGGAAGCCCGGCGCGGACACCTGCCTCTCGTTCCCGGAGATCGATCTTTCTCTCATCGATGAGGCGAAGATCTTTCACTTCGGCTCGCTGTCGCTGACCGATGAGCCGTCACGCTCCGCCACGCGGCAGGCCGTCGCCTACGCGAGAGCGAAGGGGAAGCTCGTCACCTATGACCCGAATCTGCGCCCGCCGCTCTGGAAGGATCTCGCGGAGGCAAAAGAGCAGCTCCTCTGGGGGCTGGGGCAGGCGGATGTGGTGAAGATCAGCGAGGAAGAGGTGCGTTTCCTTTTCGGGATGGAGCCGGAAGCGGGCGCGGAGCATATTTGCCATACCTTCCCCGTGAAGCTGGTGTTCGTCACCTGCGGCGCGGACGGATGCTATTTCAAAAACTCGCGCACCGCGGGCCGCGAACCGGCGCTGCCGGGGCTGAGGATCGCCGATACCACCGGCGCGGGCGATATTTTCGGCGGGAGCGCGGTATGGAAGCTGCTGCGATATGGCGTCTCGCCGGAAGAGCTGGGAGAAGATGAGCTGCGAGATACCGTCTCCTTTGCCTGCGCTGCCGCGGGACTTTCCGCGACAAGGCCGGGCGGCATTTCGAGCATCCCGGAGTATGATGAAGTCCTGCGGGCGCTGAAGCAATAATATTGAATTAGAAGAATTAGAAAATATCCCCGCCGTT